>Ga0115572_10000244_pt1 | contig 46485 bp, 39 predicted proteins | sample COGITO_mtgs_1206_FD_88681 | JGI IMG/M metagenome (GOLD analysis project Ga0115572, IMG submission 88681) | Pelagic marine microbial communities from North Sea - COGITO_mtgs_120607 | ecosystem: Environmental > Aquatic > Marine > Epipelagic | place: Germany:Helgoland, sampling site Kabeltonne... | reverse complement strand
GATCTCTAATAATATAAAATCGATCATCATAAGTTGAACGGTTAAATACACTTCTCCAACTACTGCCTATGATCGTTTGGTCACCTGAAAAATTTGATTCGATAATATTATTTTTCTCAAAATCATCATACTGAAAATCTTCAGTGTCCACTCTATAAGCCAAAGTGCCTCCCTTTATATTGTGATATACAAAATCAGAAAAACCATAGCTTCCGGCACCATTTAAAACATTCGTAAAAACAGTAAAGCACAGATCCCATTTTTCTTTTTTAGGTTCTACATTTACTATTTTATTGGTGTTGAAACTAAAGTGATTAAAGTTATATGATGTATTTTTTGAAATAATTACTTCCTGGTGAGAAGTATCGTTTAAATTTGCATATTGTAATATATAATTGTTATTGTTTCTTAAAATTCTAATTTTTTTCCAACCTCTTTGATTTCCGGCTATTGCAACACCTCCTAAAGTTGGAATATCTGTCCCTAATTCATAACCAAGATTTAGAAGATAAACTGGATTTTCATTATCATTTTCTGAGATTTCTGCTATGGCAGTCTCTAAAATATTTCCGTTGGGAGCATCTACATAGGCAGCATTCGAAACATCAAAAGTACCCACAGCAACTTGAGATTGAATACCTGATACATCAGCTTCTGAAATAGCATCTATATTAATTTCTGTGAGTGCTTTGGTTGCCATATAAATAGAACCATTTATAGTAACTCTAAAATTAGTACCATTATAAAAACCAAGATCCCAAGAGTCTCTTTGGGCTAACCTTGAACTTTGACTACTCAAATCTACAAACACTTGATTCCCTTCATTGGGACCTCCTACTTCTGGTTTAAAACTACCTCCTAACGATGCTGTAGAATTAATTAAAAAACTACTATTCCCTTGAATGTTTGAATTATTATAATCTATAGAAGTCAATGTAAATTCAATTTGTGTAGTTTCGTCTAATGAGGTATTTAATTTTTGGAAGACAATTGAATTTTGAATATCTCCACTAAAAATCGGAAGCGTAATATTATTAGCTATTGCTTCAGGTATTGTGGCGAAATCTATACCATAGACAGCATTTTTAAAATTTATTTGAACAGTTATAGAGCCATTTTCTTCGGCTATTTCTGAATATACAATTTCAATATTTTCTTCACTTTCTATAGTTGTTAAGTTTTTAGACAAACTTTCAAAAGCAACAACAAACGGATCGCCTTGAAGACTCATTTCCTCACTACAAGAACTCATATATAATGTTAAAACACTAAATGTTAGCATGTAGAATTTTATATATTTCGTTTTCATTATTCTTATAAATTTAAATTATAGGCTAGCTTAAAAAAATAAGATCTTCCATAAGCTAACTGAATATTTTGTGGTGCCTCAGTATGAGCACCACCAGAAAATGCAGTAGTTCCAACAGAGGAAATATTCAATAGATTTCTAACCCCAAAAGTGGTTTCGATTTTCTTATTTAAAAATGATTTTTTTACTGTTGCGTCTAACCAATCATAAGACTGTGTTGTGCCTTTTTGGAACTCTTGATTTCCTGCTGCATTGGTTCGTTCTACAAACTGATGTTGCTTTCCAATATGCTTATAGTATAAAGAAACAGAAGTTTTCCAACCTGGTATAGTATAGTTAATACTACTATTTAATTGAATATTATAAAGAAAATCGTCATTTGAATTTTCACTACTATCTAATATTTTAGATATTCCTAAAAGTGATACTCCTAACTGTATTTTTAACATATTATATTGAAATGTATTTTCAGAAAAAATCCCAAATGATTTGTACACATCAATATTATTATACATAAGAGCAAGTGGGCTTTGTTCAACTACTATAAGTTCTATTCTGTCATTTACATTAATATAAGATGCACTTATTTTGCTTTTTACATTGAATAGTTTACTGGCTAGATCATATTCCTTTTTTAAGTGAATGAATGCGGAAATACCCTGTTCAGGGTTTAGAAATGGATTTCCCTGTACATTATGATTTATATCCACAAAATAAGTGTAAAGTTCATCGTAGTTTGGAGTTCTGTTTGCGGAACCAATAACTGTTCTTAGTTCTAAATTGTTTTTAAATAGATATTTGGAGCTTAATGAAAATAAGTACTGGTTATCAAATAAATTAGTAAATGATACTCGTGCTCCTGGACGTAGTGAAAATGTATCTGATATATTTATTTCAGAAGAACCAAATAGGTCGTAATTGTCTAATCTTTGCATTACTATATTTTCATCATTGCTGATGGTAATTGCAAGAGGAGAGCCAGAACCTTTTTCATTAGTTAGTTCGTATCCTGCCTGTAAATTAAAATTATCTGTTTGAATTAGATTATTAAATACACCTCTAGAAAACAGCGCCGATCTAGATAAATACTCTCCTTTTTGTATGTTTAACTTCTTATCTTTTCTAATGCGGTATGTATAGGTCTCTAGTTCCTTAGTTTGTTGTTGATAGGAAATAGAAATATTATAATTTATATTTTTTGAAAGAAGACCATTTGAATTTAAATGGTGCATAAATCTATTGTTCGTATAAATTTCATCTAAAGCAAGAGGGTCTTTGGTTGCAGTCGCAGAATTTTCGTTTAAATCTACTATACTATTAAATTTATCTATTTGCTCATTAAAAAAGTCGAATTTGTAAAACAACTTAAACTGGTCTTTTTTGTAATTAAAAAGAAATTTAGTGTTGTGTTGATTTTTTGGCAACCAGGCATGTCCTCGTAAACCATCTTTTTTATCATAAACCTTGCCTTGTCTATCATTCCAGAACCCACCAAAAGAATTTTTAGTGAATGTAATATTTGTAAAGATATTATCAGTAAAATTGTGTCCTGCCTTAAAAGACCGGATGTGCCTGCCTTTTTGAAACAACTCAAATTCACTTCCAACAGTTTCTTCCTGTACATAAGCATTTATTTGAGTTTTCTGAACAGAAGATTTTTTAGTAATTATATTAATAACTCCAGAAACAGCATTCGCTCCATATTGAACTCCCATTGAGCCTTCAACAATTTCTATTTGCAGAATATCATCTAAATTAATTATTGTTAAATCTACATTGTTACCAATTCCTTCTTCGTTAATAACAGGTACATTGTCTATTAATATTTTAAAATATTGGGCATTCAAACCAAATAAACTTACACCAGACTTTCCTGTAGAAGTATTGGGTGTAATATTAATATTTAAAGTTTGATTTAAAAGATCTGCTAAATTATTTGCTGCACGTTGTTCAATTTCATTTGTATTGATAACTTTTACCTCAAAAATAGATTTTTTAACAGACTGGGGATTGTACTGACCAGTAATCACTACTTCATTCAGCCTGATTGAACCTATCGTATCTAACAACTTAGAATTATTCTCTTGTGAGAATATAGCTGAATTAACAATATAAAAGACTATTAATAATTTATTATTTAGAAACATTCTTAATAATTTTATTGCAAATATATATATTATTTTTATTCAGTCTAAATAAAATTAATATATTTGTAAAAATATTTAAAATAAAATAAAAATGAAAAAATTAATTCTTTGTGGTATTTTAATGATGGCATGTATAATTCATGCTCAAAATAAAAAATCGTTGGATAATGACGCTATTAAAAAAATGTGTGGTTGTTTTGAAGTTACCTACCAATTTGCAGAAACTTTTAATTACGTAGAAGATTCTTTATATATACCGTCAAAAACAAAATTAAGTAAAAGCTTGGAGTGGGCTGGATTAATTACTGATGGTAAAAACAATATTTCAATTCAACATATCTTACAGGTTGGTAATCCTACAAAACCGATGATAATAAAACATTGGAGACAAGATTGGATCTATCAAAACACTAATTTTTACATATATAATGGTGATAACAAATGGATTTTTGAGAAAAAAAATAAAAAAAATGTAAAAAAACAATGGACCCAAAAAGTATTTCAAGTAGATGACAGTCCACGTTACGAAGGCTCTGGAACTTGGATTCACTTAGATGGAAAGAGTTATTGGGAAAACACAACTACTGCTCCTTTACCAAGAAGAGAATATACAAAAAGGAATGATTATAATATTACTTTAAGAGGAAATAGACATGAAATCACAAACAATGGATGGATTCACGATCAAGACAATAGTAAGGTACTTCATGAACAAGGAAAAGAAGATATAATTATTGCCAACGAAAAAGGATACAATACTTACAAAAAAGTTGCTGATAATAGGTGTAAAGCTGCCAAAGATTGGTGGAGTTCTAATACTGATAAATGGCAATTAGTTAGAAATAAATGGGATGAAGTTTATGGAAGAAATACCAATTTAACCTTAAAAACTAAAATTAAAAACAAACCTTTATACAAGCATTTATTTTCTGAAAAAGTTACAGAAGAAAAAGAAATGAATGATATAATTGAATCTTTTGTAAAAAAATGACAAGATGAAAAATATAGTAGTTTCTTTTTTTATTATCGTCAGTTATGCCTCTTTAGCTCAAAAAAATATTTTTCATAATAGAAATTTCTGGAAAACAAACCCCTCCATACAAACTATTGAGAAAAAACAATCTGAAGTTAATAATCTTACCGCATTAAATAGTTCTGCTTTTGATGCGGTTACTTATGCATTATTAGAAAAAGTAGACAATTTAACCATAAAATATTTACTCTCAAAAAAAGGAAATCATGTTAATAAATTAACCCATGATAGCAGAACTTATATTTTTTGGGCAGCCTATAAAAATAATTTAGAAATACTCAAATATTTAGTTTCTAGGGGTGCTAAAACTACTATTATTGACAGTCATGGTTACTCTGTATTAAATTTTGCTGCTACAACAGGTCAAACGAATACTGAATTATATGACTATTTAATTACAATGAAATCAAATATTAAAACTGAAAAAAATCATAGTGGAGCAAATGCATTGTTGTTGGTAGCCCCCTATTTAAAAAACTTTCGTTTGGTAAAATATTTTTTATCCAAAGGAGCTTCTTTAAATGATAAAGATTATGACGGAAATGGAATTTTTGAATATGCTGCCAAAGGAGGAAATATTTCTTTTTTAAAGATTTTACAAGAAAAAGGAGTTCAAGTTGGTGAAAATACAATGATTTTTGCAAGTCAAGGTCTACGAAAGAAGAAAAACACAATAGAAACTTATAAGTTTTTAGAAAGTATTGGTGTAAAAGTTAATGTTATCAATGAAAAAGGAAAAAACCCTTTACATGCTATTTCTTTCAATAGTAAAGATCTAGCAATCTATAAATATTTTATCAATAAAGGGATTGACGTAAACTTAAAAGACAATGAAAATAATTCACCTTTTATGAATGCTGCAAATAGTAATTCAATTGAAATAGTACAGTTTTTATCAAAATATATAAAAAACATTAATTTTAAGAATAAAAATGGTCTTTCATCACTAGCACTAGCAGTTAATAAGAACTCACCTGAGGTTGTAGAATTTTTGATAAATAATGGTGCTGACATCAATACAAAAGATAAAGAAGGAAATACACTTTCTTATTATCTAATAAATAATTTTAGAAAAAATAAAAAAGCAATTTTTGAAGCAAAATTATCTGTTTTAGAAAAAAATGGTTTTAGTATAAATCAAATTCAGAATTCGGGCAACTCACTATTACATATTGCTACACAAAGTAATAACTTAAAACTTTTAAAACGACTATCTGTTTTTAATATTGATGTAAATACAAAAAATAAAGAAGGTTTATCTGCATTACAAATTGCAGTAATGAAAGGGGAAAATCATCAAATCATTAAGTATTTACTTGATATTGGTGCTGACAAAAATGTAACGACAGAATTTGGTGAAACAGTTTATGATTTGGCATCAGAAAATGAATTATTAAACAAAGAAAATAACAACATTTCTTATTTAAAGTAAATTTTTAAAAATGAAAAAAATAAGATTAATTATAATTATTCCATTTTTTGTAATCTTAATTTCAGCACTATTTAGTTCAAAAAAACATATAGAAAGTTCACAATATAAATGCATGATTCAAATGAAGAATTATTCAGGAGAGGGTGCCTATATTGTAATTTCTTTATTAAATCCTGAAGGAAAATATGAACAAACTTTATATATTCAAGGGGATGATGACGAATGGTATTCTGAGATTACTAAATGGTGGAATTTTTATGGAAAAATGCGAACTAATATAGATGCAATAACAGGCGCAACAATTAGTGGTGGAGAACGTAGGATTAACGTTATCAGTATACCTGATGATAAATTAAATAAAGGCTATAGGATTCGATTTGAAACTGCTGTAGAAGACAAAAAATATTACAAAAACGATGTTGAATTTGAATTAACATCAGAAAAAGTAAAATCTAAGATTGAAGGAAAAGGCTTTATACGCTATATCAGAATGTTACCACAATAAAAAAAATTAATGACAATTTCTATATGGAGATACAGTCATTTAACATTGGCTATATCATCTACCCTATTTATTATAATTGCTTGTATTACAGGTATTATTTTAGCATTTGAGCCTATTTCAAATAAGTTAGAACCATACTCTGTAAAAAATATTAATGATATTTCTATTGCTAATACTATTAGTGCACTTCAGAAGGAATATGATGAAGTTATTGAATTAAATGTTGACGAAAATAATTTTGTTTCTGCATCTGTAATTACAAAAAAAGGAAAAAATAAAACATTTTATATTAACCCAAGAACAGGAACAAAAGTTGGAAATATTAGAGAAAAATCAACAATTTTTGAGTTTGCTACTAATTTGCATCGTTCTTTATTCTTAAAATCTACAGGAAGATTCTTAATCGGTTTTACTTCCTTTTTACTCTTTTTGATTGGCATAACTGGAATTATTTTAATATCAAAAAGACAGGGGGGAATTCGTAAAATACTTTCAAAAGTTGTGAAAGAAAACACCAATCAGTATTATCATGTTGTTATTGGAAGATTTGCTATAACACCAATCATAATTATCACTATTACAGGAGTTTACCTATCTTTAGAGAAATTTTCTCTATTGCCAAAAGATCATAATTTATATCAGAATATTAGTGATGAAAAAGATATTTCAAATTCAAAAATAACTGATTTTAAAATTTTCAAAACCCTAAAATTAGATGAGATTGAAAAAATAGAGTTTCCTTTTTCTAAGGACAAAGAAGATTATTTTTTTGTAAAACTTGTTGACAGAGAGTTAAAAATTAATCAATTTAATGGACAAGTTATTAGCGCGAAAAATAAATCTTTAGTTGCTTTAGGTTCGCATTATAGTTTATTATTACATACAGGGAAAGGTTCAATCATTTGGTCTCTAGCTTTAATATTGACTTGTTTTGCTATTTTATTTTTTATTATTTCAGGTTTTTCTATGACATTAAAACGTAAGAAAGAAGAATCCTCTGTAAAAAATATAACAACAAAAGAAGAAGCTGAATATATTATACTAGTAGGATCTGAAACTGGAAGTACAATACGTTTTGCAAATGCTTTTAAGAATGGAATTATAAGAGCAAAAAAAACAGTTTTTATTACAAAATTAAATAACTATACTACATTCGGTAATGCAAAAAATATTATCATTTTTACAGCTACATATGGAGACGGAGACGCACCATCAAATGCTTATAACTTTATTAACTTGATAAGTTCTGTTCAACAAAAAAACAAATTAAAGGTTTCAGTTGTTGGTTTTGGATCAAAAGCATATCCAGAATTTTGTAAATATGCTACTTTAGTTCACACATCTCTTCAAAAACATTCAAAGTTTATACTATTAATGCCTGTATTTAAGATCAATAATCAAAATATTAATTCTTTCAATAATTGGGTAAATGAATGGTCTAAAAAAAATACTCTTCATGTAACAATTAATACAAATGATATTTATGATAAAAATGACATCACAACGTTTCAGGTTATAGAAAAGAGCGAAATTAATATTGATGATACTTTTTTAATTTCATTTAAATCAAATAAAAAACAAAAGTTTCGTTCAGGAGATATATTATCTATTACCCCAAATAATAAAGAGACAAATCGCTTATATTCTATTGCCAAAATAGATAATAAGTTACTACTAAGTATTAAAAAACATCAATTAGGTCTCTGCTCTAATTACCTTTATGAACTTAATAAATATGATTATATACAGGGCACTATTCAACAAAACAAAAATTTTAATTTTCCGAATCAGTCAAAAGAAGTGATTCTGATTGCAAACGGAACAGGAATTGCTCCTTTTTTAGGAATGATTAAAGAAAACAAGAAGGCTAAAATTCATTTATTTTGGGGTGGTAGAAGCAAAAAATCTTTTGAAATTTATAATAAATCAATTGTGGAAGCATTAGAAAACAAAAAACTTACATCTATAAATATTATCTATTCTCAAGAGCAAAAAGAAAAAAAATATGTTCAAGATATTCTTAATAATCATGTTGAATTGGTTATTAAAATATTAAAAAATAAAAATCACATATTAATTTGTGGTTCTTTAAAAATGCAAGAAGGAGTAGAAAATGCTCTAGATATAATTGCAAAAAATAAATTAAATTCTAGCGTCAAAAAACTGAAAGAAAATAACCTTATTAAAGTAGATTGTTATTAAAACAAAAATTATGTGTAAAAAATCTTACGTATTATCACGAGTTAAAAATGGAGAATTATCTTTTTGCGAAAGTTGTCAAAACTACAATCTTGTTTTCAATAATATATTTTTTCAATTTGATCAAGATCAATTAAACAAGTTTAGGGATTATGTATCAAAGATCGAAATAAGCTATTGGTTAGATTTCAGCTCTTGTACATCACAAAGAAGAAAAATTCCTGTACCAACTTTTCATCAAAATTTAATATTAATTTTTGATGATTATGAAATTGAAGAGTTAAAAATTCTTTTAAAAATCAAGAAGAACAAATCATTTGACATTTTAACATCTTCAGATATAGATTATAACTTAACTTTTAATTAAGTTATAATCTATAATTCTACTTTTATAAAAATCATTACGAACAAAATTTTTAAAAAAAACGTAAGTTGATTTTACTAGCGTACTGAAATTTAATATAAAAAATTATTTGTGAAAATTTAATCAAACTAACGAACCTTATTGAAGGAGTCTGGCTTCTTTATTTTAAAAGGTATTGCAAACATACCAGTACCAATCAGAAAAATTGGAGCTTTAAAATTACTCAGTTCTTTTTGAAAACATCCAATACAAAAAAATCCCTCTCAAAAGAGAAGGATTTTATTTTTGGGTGGAAGACGGGACTCGAACCCGCGACACTCGGTACCACAAACCGATACTCTAACCAACTGAGCTACAACCACCATATAATTGCGGGTGCAAATATAAATGTTTTTTCTTTTCTACAGAAAGAAAAAATTAAATTAATTTATCTAAATTTTCTACGGCAACGTAACGTTCTGCTGTGAAGCCTTCTGCAAATTCAACACCAATTAACCTCCCTAAATCTTTGGCTCTATACTGAACACTATCGGTGAAATTTTCACTACTTATTGGTGTTTCTGGCTCCTTACTTCTAGGGTTGTAAAACTGAGAACCATAAGCCAAAACAGCTTTTATTTTAACCTCCATGAAATCAGACACATTCACTACAAAATCGGGAGTACTACTTTTCCATTGCAGATAATGATACACTTGCTTAGGCCTCCATTTTTCTTGCAGCTGCCCTTCCAATTCTGTTTCAATCTTTATCAATCCACTTAAAAAGCAAGCATCAGATACTAAGTTACTTGCTTTTGGATGGTCTATATGTCGGTCATCAACTGGATTACACAATACAATTTCTGGTTGATACTTGCGAATCATTTTTATGATTTGTAATTGATGAGTTTTGTCGTTTGTAAAAAAACCATCAGCAAAACGTAAATTTTCTCGAACAGAAATTCCTAAAATTTTTGCTGCTATAGCTGCTTCTTCATCTCTAAGATTAGCGGAACCACGACTGCCTAACTCTCCTCGAGTTAAATCTACAATTCCTACTTTTTTACCCAAAGAAACTTCTTTTGCAATGGTAGCTCCGCAACCTAACTCTACATCATCAGGATGGGCTCCAAATGCTAAAATATCTAATTTCATATACGTTAAATGTCTGTAAGTTTGTGACTCTTATACTGCAAATTTAAGTCTTTTGTAAAAAATACATTCGTAATACAGAGTGTTTGTTCTTAACATCAAAAGTAACCTTTTTTTGAAATATCAATTACGAAATAAATAAAGAAGCTTAATTTATATAATTTTAGATTTTATACTTCAAGTTGCTTAACTTTTAAGAGTATAACATCTACAAAATAATATTTAATCATAATTTATTCAGTTCTTTCTTCTATTAATTTATTACTTGCTAATTTAAGAAATCCTTGTTCTATACACTAAAAAAATGAATATCTTCGTAAAATGATAACTGTACTACTTGTTGGAAATGGAAACGTAGCATCTCATTTGTTTACGGCTTTTTCTAATGCTGAAAACATCTTGGTTGACCAAATAAATTCTAGAAACTTAGAAAGTATTCCGAATGCAGATATTACAATTATTTCAGTTTCAGACGATGCAATTGCAGAAGTATCGTCAAAAATTAAAAACCCTTTTGTTGTTCATACTTCGGGTGCATGTGCTCTCAACGAATTAAAAAACACCACAAAAAAAGGTGTTTTTTATATGTTACAAACCTTTACAAAAGAGAAAGAAGTTGCATTTAATGAAGTCCCTTTTTGTATAGAAACAGAGAGCAATGAAGATAAAAAATTACTTGAAAAACTTGCAAAATCAATTGGCAAAAAAACATATATAGTTGATTCTGAGCAACGAAAAGCATTGCATATTGCTGCGGTATTTGTAAATAATTTCACAAATCATATGTATAAAATAGGAAATGATCTTTGTAAAGAATATCAAGTACCTTTTGAGATATTACAGCCTTTGATTAAAGAGACGGCTATCAAAACCGAATCACTATCACCTGAAAAATCACAAACTGGACCAGCAATTAGAAATGACAAAAAAACAATCAAAAATCACTTAAATTTGTTGAATCCACAGCAAAAAAAAATCTATACACTCATCACAAAATCAATACAAGATGGAAATTAGCTACAAACAATTATTACCCAATATTCACACGTTAATATTCGATGTAGACGGTGTTCTTACAAACGGAATGGTAACCATAATGCCAGATGGTGCGTTGATTCGACAAATGAATATCAAAGATGGATATGCTTTAAAAACAGCGCTAGACAAAGGATTAAATGTTTGTATTATTTCTGGCGGAAAAAATGAAGGTGTTAGAACTCGATTGGCAAATTTAGGAATTAAAGATATTTATTTAGGAGCTCATGATAAAGTTCAACAATTCAATGAATTGGTGAAAAAGTATAATTTAAAACCAGAAAATGTAATGTATATGGGAGATGATATTCCTGATTACCCCGTGATGAAACTAGTTGGTTTGCCATGTTGTCCTGAGGATGCAGTTCCGGAAATTCAAAGTGTTTCTAAATATATTTCTAATAAAAAGGGAGGCGAAGGATGTGTGAGAGATATTATTGAACAAGTATTACGGGTTCAAGGAAAATGGGAAAATAATTATAGTGCAGCTTTTGATTAATGCGAAATTAGAACGTTAAAAATTCTGCTATAATCCCACATTTAAAGGCAATAATTTAAAAAATGAGATTTCTAGCGCATCATATAATTCAAAAATATACAAATGAAAAAAATATTATTATCACTAGTTCTAATTATTATTTCAAGTTCTATAAATGGGCAAAATATTTTTGGTAAATGGTACTCTACTAATGAAGATTCTGGAGAAATAGATTCAGTAATTGAAGTATACAAAAAAGACGGAAAAGCCTATGCTAAAATAATTGACATTAAAGATCCAACTCGAAGAAATGCTATATGCACCCAATGTCTGGATGATAATAAAAATAAGCCTATTTTAGGATTAAACATTTTAACTGGCTTAAAAAAAGAAGGAAAAGAATGGTCTGGAGGTACTATTTTAGACCCTAGAAATGGGAAAATTTATAAATGTTATCTCCAATTATCAAACCCAAACACTCTCAAAATACGGGGATATATCGGCATTTCATTGTTTGGAAAAACGGCCTATTGGAAGAGAGCTGGATAAATTAATATGGTTTCTAATTTCTTTCCTCTAACATAGGTACAAATGCGAAATCTCCTAATTCGTGTTTTTCAAATTCTTTTTCAGATGTACGAATAAAAAGGGTCATTATTTGTGTTTTATCTCCTACAGGAATCAACAACCTTCCTCCTACTTTTAACTGAGCTAACAATGGTTTTGGTACAATTGGTGCTCCAGCAGTAACAATAATTTTATCAAAAGGTGCTTGTTCTGGCAATCCTTTATAACCGTCACCAAATATAAATTTCTTAGGATTATATCCTAATTTTGGTAAAAATAAAGAAGTTTTTTTAAATAATTCACGTTGTCTTTCAATAGAATATACCTCTGTTTTCAACTCTAATAAAACAGCTGTTTGATAGCCAGATCCTGTTCCAATCTCTAATACTTTTTCTCCGTTTTTCAATGCTAACGTTTGAGATTGAAAGGCAACAGTATATGGCTGAGAAATTGTCTGTCCTGCAGCAATAGGAAATGCTTTGTCTTGATACGCATGAGACTCAAAACTACTGTCTATAAATAAATGTCGTGGAATCTTACGGACTGCCTTCAGTACTTTTTCATCATCAATACCCTTTACTTGTAATACGTTAGCAAGTTGATTACGAAGCCCTTGATGTTTAGATGTGTCTCTCAATTTTAACAAATTTTTGAAGTCTAAAAATAGTAATTAATCTATATAAATACTCATAAAATTGTATCTTTGTTTAGGGATTGTTTTTAAATCAAAAAACACGAAATTAATGTCTCTAAGAAAACGGATACTGATCTTATTTCAGTAAGAATAACAAAAGCATCTAGATACCTACAGATGTTTTTTTTAACTTTGTTCTGAAAGACTTAAAATATATTATATGCTTAAAGTTGGAGTTTTGGGTGCTGGCCACCTAGGAAAAATTCATTTGCGATTGTTGCAAGAATCAAAAAAATATGAATTAGTCGGGTTTTATGATCCTTCTACAGATAATGCTAAAAATGTTGCTCTTGAATTTGGATATACTTCTTTTTCATCGATAATTTCTTTAATAGAAGCCGTTGATGTTGTTGATATTGTCACCCCTACACTCTCTCATTTTGAGTGCGCAAAACTGTCCATAGAAAAAGGCCGTCATATTTTTATTGAAAAACCAATTACAAAAACAGTTTTAGAAGCTGAGGCTATTAAAACGCTGGCAAGCCAATATCATGTAAAAGGACAAGTTGGCCATGTAGAGCGTTTTAACCCTGGTTTTACAGCAGTTAAAGACGTGATTTCTAATCCAATGTTTATAGAATCTCATCGATTGGCAGAGTTTAATCCTAGAGGTACTGATGTACCTGTGGTTCTAGATTTAATGATTCATGATATCGATATCATTCTTTCCGTAATTAAATCTAAGGTGAAGAAAGTACATGCAAGTGGTGTTGCTGTTATTTCTGATACCCCCGATATAGCAAATGCAAGGATTGAATTTGAAAATGGCTGTGTTGCAAATTTAACAGCCAGTAGAATCTCCATGAAAAACATGCGTAAAACCCGTTTTTTTCAAAAGGACGCCTATATCTCTGTTAACTTTTTAAGCAAAGAATCTGAGGTTGTTAGAATGAAAGACGTTCCTGAAAACCCTGACGAATTTGCAATGATTTTACAAAACGCAGAAGGAATTAAAAAACAAATTTATTTTGAAACTCCAGCAGTAGAAAATAACAATGCCATTTTAGACGAACTAGAAACATTTGCAGATGCTATTAAGAATAACACATCACCGGTTGTTACTTTAAAACAAGGTGCAGAAGCATTAAGAGTTGCTCAGATGATTATTGATTGTTTTTAATAAAAAACAGAAAGTTAATAAGAAAGTATTGTTGGATTTAAAGAAATGTAAACACGCATAAATACCCCTTAAAAAAATGAAAAATATAGCTATTATTGGTTCAGGAACAATGGGAACTGGCATTGCACACACCTTTGCACAATTTAATTACAATGTTCATCTCATTGATATTTCAGAAGTTTCTTTGAAAAAGGGGATGTCTGAAATTGCTTGCAATCTAGATAGAATGATTGCTAAAGAAAAAATTTCTGAGGCAAAGAAAATCCAAACTTTACAAAAAATTAAAACATTTAGATCAATAAAAGAAGGCGTTAAAGATACGCATCTAGTTATTGAGGCTGCTACTGAAAATACTACTTTAAAAGCTACAATTTTCAAAGAATTAGATGAAACTTGTGCAGCAGATACAATATTAGCAAGTAATACTTCTTCTATATCAATTACTCAAATTGCTGCGGCAACTAACAGACCTGATAAAGTAATTGGAATGCATTTTATGAATCCAGTGCCAATGATGAAATTGGTTGAAATCATTAGAGGTTACAACACTTCTGATGAAGTAATGCAAACAATGGTTGAAGTTTCAAAAAAAATTAACAAGATTCCAGTAGAGGTAAATGATTATCCTGGTTTTGTTGCCAATAGAATTTTAATGCCAATGATCAATGAATCTATAGAGACTCTATACAATGGAGTTGCGGGTGTTGAAGAAATTGATACGGTTATGAAATTAGGAATGGCGCATCCGATGGGACCGTTACAATTAGCAGATTTTATTGGTTTAGATGTATGCTTGTCTATTTTAAATGTATTGTATGATGGATTTAAAAACCCAAAATATGCCCCTTGTGTATTGTTAGCAAACATGGTTACGGCTGGTAAATTAGGCATAAAATCTAGAGAAGGTTTTTACGATTATTCACAACATAAAAAAGCAGAGAAAGTAGCTAAAATGTTTTCTTAATAGTAGCTCAACGATAGGATTAAAATAAATGATAAAAAAAAAGTCTCTCACCATACTATTGTTTTTAACTGTAATTAGTATAAAGTCTCAAGAAAGAAAAAAAAGTATATTTTCAATAAAAAAAATTGGTTTTATTTACAATAGTGCTTCAGCAAATAATTTTTTATTTAATGACAAAGATTATAAGTATACAACTAACACATATAAGTTTCAATCTATCTACGATATTGGTAAATGGAAAAATTTTGAGTTTCAATTAATTGTACAGCCACAATTACAAATCATCAAGCATCAATTATTAAACGAACAATTTGTATTGCCATCGGAGGAAAATTACGAAGAAAAAAGAACCGAATATACAACTCTTAAAACGATACATCTTTATGCATTTGAGTTGGGTTTTATAATGCAAAGAAGAATCATTCAAAAATTAAAAATTCAAGCATCCATTGGATTAGGAGTTGCTAGTATCAATAAAAGAACAGAAAGACTCGCAAAAGGATTTACTTTTATAGAAAATGGAGCATTCGGTTTTTCTTATCAAACTTCCGTTAAAACTTTTTTATATGTTGGCGGCAATGTAGGGCATGTTTCTAATTTAAACTTTAAATTACCAAATAGTGGATTTAATATTTTAGGATATGAAATTGGTTTTTCATACATCTTATAAAAATATTTATCCCTTAAATTATCATAAGCTTCTTTATCTATTTGCAAAAAGTTGTTGAAATCTCCAATACACCATACTCACAAGTCTTCTGCTTCGTATCGGACTTGTATTTCATTATTTGAAACTGTTCAAAAAAATTGTTAAACATTTAAGAAAATAAACGATAGTATTAATTGATAGTTTTAATATATTTATCAAAAATTCTTATTTCAAATGACAATTACCCAATTAAAATATGTTTTATCCGTTGCAGAACATCAAAATTTCACGATAGCGGCAGAATATAGTTTTGTAACTCAACCTACTTTAAGTATGCAAATACAAAAGTTAGAAGACGAACTGAGTGTCAAGATATTCAATCGTTCTAAGAAACCTATTGAACTTACAGTAATTGGACAAAAGATAGTAAATCAGGCGAAAGTTATTGTAAATGAAAGCAATCGAATTTTAGATATCGTACATCAACAAAAAGGATTTGTTGGAGGTGAGTTTACATTGGGAATAATACCGACAGTCATGCCTACCCTATTGCCAATGTTTTTACAAAATTTCACAAAAAAGTATCCAAAGGTAAAATTAATTATAGAAGAATTAACCACTGAAGAAATTATACGTAAATTATCTGATGGTCATATAGATGCTGCGCTTGCAGCAACTCCATTAGAAAATGAAGCCATTATAGAAAGACCTTTATACTATGAACCTTTTGTTGGATTAATTCCTGAAAACCACAGGCTATATAACCAGAAAAAAATCACTTCTGAAGAGTTAGAAATGGAAGATATTTTACTCTTAGAAGACGGACATTGTTTTAAAGACAGTGTTATAAATTTGTGTAGAACTCATAAAATTGACAATAAAATGGGTTTTCAATTAGCAAGTGGAAGTTTTGATACTTTAATTAAACTGTCTAAAGAGGGCTTGGGCATGACCCTACTGCCGTATCTTCACACCCTAGATTTGAATGACATAGATAAAAATCATCTACGAGAATTTACAGACCCGACTCCCGCAAGAGAGGTCAGTTTAATTTACCACAAATCACAATTAAAAATGCAATTGATTGAAGCTTTAAAAAAGACCATTGATGGTGTTGTTAGAGGTGCAATTTCTTTTTCTGATGTAAAAATAATAAGTCCTTTGCCAAGAAAATAAAAAAACTGTGTAAACTAAAAGGAAGCTTTTAGCTTCCTTTTAGTTTGTTTTAAGAGTACATTTTATCGCGCAATTCTTTAATTTTAGGATCTGACAAATACTCATCAAAAGAAGTATGTCTATCAATGACTCCCTTTGGTGTTAACTCTATTATTCTATTGGCAACAGTTTGAGCAAATTCATGATCATGGGTTGTGAACAAAATCGTACCTTTAAAGTTAATTAATGAATTATTTAATGCTTGTATAGACTCTAAATCTAGATGATTTGTTGGCTCATCTAACACTAAAATATTTGCTCTCTTCATCATCATTCTAGAGAGCATGCAACGTACTTTTTCTCCTCCAGAAAGCACATTACTTTTCTTTAAAGCCTCTTCACCAGAAAAAATCATTTTCCCTAAAAAGCCTCTCAAAAAAACTTCTTCTCGTTCTTCTTCGGTTTGTGCATATTGCCGTAACCAATCTACAAGATTCAATTCTCCATCCTGGAAAAAAGAAGAATTGTCTAGAGGTAAATATGATTGTGTTGTAGTAACACCCCAATCATACTTTCCTGTATCTTGTTGTTCATGATCTGTTATAATTTGATAAAAAGCACTTACTGCTCTAGAATTTTTAGAAATAACCGCAACTTTATCTCCTTTATTTAAGTTGATGTGGATCTTTGCAAATAATTTTTCTCCTTCAAATTCTTTAGATAAATCTTCTACATTTAAAATCTGATCTCCAGCCTCTCTGTCACTTTTATAAATAATGGCAGGATACCTTCTACTTGAAGGTTTAATTTCATCAACATTTAATTTCTCTATCATTTTTTTTCGAGAAGTTGCTTGTTTTGACTTTGCCATATTTGCAGAAAAACGTCGGATAAATTCTTCTAACTCTTTCTTTTTATCCTCCGCTTTTTTGTTCTGCTGTGCTCTTTGTCTTGTTGCCAACTGACTAGACTCATACCAAAAAGTATAATTCCCAGAATAATGATTTATTTTACCATAATCAATGTCTGAAATATGAGTACAAACAGCATCTAAGAAGTGTCTATCATGTGAAACTACAATAACACAATTATCAAAATTTGCAATAAAATTTTCTAACCAAGCTATCGTTTCAAAATCTAAATCATTTGTTGGCTCATCCATAATTAGTACATCAGGATTTCCAAACAATGCTTGTGCAATTAAAACACGTACTTTTTGCTTACCGTCTAGATCTTTTAATAAGGTATAGTGCAAATTTTCAGAAATACCTAAATTAGATAGCATTGCAGCAGCATCAGAATCTGCATTCCAACCATTCATTTCTTCAAAAATTATTTGAAGTTCTCCAATTTTTTCTGCATTTTCATCTGTATAATCGGCATATAAATCATCTATCTGCTTTTTAATTTTAAACAGTCCTTTGTTTCCCATAACAACAGTTTCTAAAACGGGAAACTCATCGAAAGCATAATGATCTTGGCTTAAAACAGACATTCTTTTTCCTTTCTCTAAATGAACTTCACCAGAGGTAGGTTCTTGAACACCAGAAAGAATCTTTAAAAACGTTGATTTTCCTGCACCATTTGCACCAATAATTCCATAACAATTTCCTGTTTGAAATTTTGTATTTACATCATCAAACAAAACTCGTTTTCCGAATTGTACAGATAAATTAGAAACTGATAACATATACTTTTTTTTTAATTTTGTGCAAAAGTACAAATTTGATTTATCTTTTACAGCATTGATTCAAATGCTTTTAAATAAATATTAAATGCATCTTTTACAACTATATTAAGGGCTATTTTAACAATGAATTAACAACAAGAGCTTAGATGAATACTTAAATTTGTAGTCATTGAAAGCATTTATATCATATGTTTAAATACTTATATCCACTAGTACTAGCAATTACAGTTTCTTTTTTTGTCGGCTGTAGTTCTAATTCTAAACACACAGAAACATATTTTGGGGGGAAAATCATCAATCCAAAATCTGATTATGTGGTGTTATATTCCATGGATAAAGTTATAGATACTATGTACCTTGCTAAAGACAATACCTTTTTAGGAAAGTTAGAGAGTGTAAATGAGGGATTGTATTATTTTATGCATGGAAATGAAAATCAATATATTTATTTAGAGCCGCAGGATAGTTTAATGTTGCGTTTAAATGCATGGTCTTTTGATGAATCTATGGTTTTTGCAGGTAAAGGAGCTGAAAGAAATAATATTTTAATTGATTGCTTTTTAGAAGATGAAAAAGACAATCGAATGTTTTATAAACTAAACCATCTTGAGGCCAATGAATTTGAAAGAAAAATAGATTCTTTGCTAGCGCTAAAATTAGCTACCTATGAAGAATATGTTTCGAAACACCCGAATGAAACAAATGGTTTTATCCAAATTTTAAAAATAGCGCTTACCCATCCTATTTACGCAAGAATTGAAAGGTATCCAATAGCTCATGTAAAAAATAAAAACAAAACAGAATTTCATACCATTGATAGCTCTTTTTACAACCATAGAAAAATCATACCCATAGATAATGACTCGCTTTTATATTATCCACCATATTCTAAATATGTCAGAAATTTTTTATACAATACCACTTATTCCCTAGGCCATAAACCAATGTCTAATGAATATTCATCTGATTTTACAATCGATTTACTTAAAACGATAGATCATTCAATAACATCTAAAAAATCTAAAAATGCGTTCTTAAAGCAAACAGTCATTGGACATTTCTATAGAAAATCTAGTTGCGATGTTAATAAAAAAGCTTTCAACACCTACTTTAATTTAAGCACGAGTGCTAAAGACAAATTACTCGTAGAACAATTATTATCAGACTGCATGTCTTTTCGAAAAGGACAAAGAATAGTAGACTTCATGATTACCGATTTTAATAACGGATCAAACTCTATAAAAAAACTTACAAAAAATAAAAATTCACTGTTATTATTTTGGAATCCTTCCTATATTACAACTGACTACATTAGCTCAAGAATAAACTATTTATCTCAAAAATTTCCAGAGATACAATTTATTCAAATAAAAATAGACGGTTCTATAAAAGATAGAATACATCAACTCGATATAAAAAATCAATTTTTCATCAACTCTAACAACTCGGCTAACAAGTTCTTAACGAGTAAAATGCCCAGAACTATAATTCTAAATAGAAAAGGTTTTATTACAAACGGTTTTGCTTCTATCGCCTCTAAAAAAATTCATAGCGAATTGAAATCCTTAAGTAAATACTAATTCTCTTCTTCAATTTGTAATAATAATGTACATTTGCATGATTTTAATTTTGAGGCTAACTCATTAAAAATCAGGTCGAATTTATAATCGGGTTTACAGGTGAGCGTTCTGTGAATCCACAAAATCACAGTAATGTCAACATTTTTAGAATTAGGTTTAAAAGAACCTATCACCAAAGCATTAACAGATTTAGGGTACGAAAAACCAACTGTTATTCAAGAAAAAGCAATTCCACAAATCATTTCATCTTCATTAGATTTAAAAGCATTTGCACAAACAGGTACAGGTAAAACTGCAGCTTTTAGTTTGCCAATATTAGAGCTTTTAGATGCTAGTAATTCTAATGTTCAAGCAATTATTTTATCTCCAACAAGAGAACTTGCAGTTCAAATTGGAAATAATATAAAAGATTTTTGTAAATATCTTAAAGACGTAAGAGTTACAACAGTGTATGGAGGTTCTAGTATAGAAGATCAAATAAGATCTCTTAAAAGAGGATCACAAATCGTTGTTGGAACTCCGGGAAGAACAGTTGATCTTATAAATAGGAGAGCTTTAAAGTTGGGAAATATTCAATGGTTGGTTCTAGACGAAGCTGATGAAATGTTAAATATGGGGTTCAAAGACGAATTAGACAAAGTCTTAGAAGCTACACCAGAAACAAAACAAACGTTGTTATTTTCTGCTACTTTCCCAAGAGAAGTTGAGGCTATTGCAAAAAACTATATGACCAACCCCGTAGAAATTACATCCGGTCAAAAGAATAAAGGGGCTGATAGTGTTAGTCATGAGTATTACTCAGTTACTGAAAGAACTCGTTATCCAGCTTTAAAGAGAATTGCAGATTTAAATCCAAATATTTATGCCATTATCTTTTGTAGAACAAGAAGAGAAACACAAGAAGTTGCAGACAATTTAATAAAAGACGGTTACAATGCAGACTCACTACATGGAGATTTATCTCAAGCACAAAGAGATTCTGTAATGGGCAAATTTCGTAAAAAGACAATTCAAATATTAGTAGCTACAGATGTTGCTGCTCGTGGATTAGACGTAAGCGAATTAACACACGTAATTAATCATAAATTACCAGATCAAATAGAAAATTATACACATAGAAGTGGTAGAACTGGTAGAGCTGGTAATAAAGGAATTTCTATTGTTTTAGTAAATGGAAAAGAGAAAGGGAAATTAAGACCTATCGAAAAAATTATTCAAAAGAAATTTATACAAGCCAAGGTGCCTTCAGGGAAAGAAATTTGTCAGAATCAATTAATGAATCTAATTGATAAGGTGCAAGCTATTGAAGTAAATGAAACTCAAATTAATGAGTTTTTACCAAGTATTTATGAGAAATTAAAAGATTTAGACAGAGAAAAACTCATTCAAAAATTTGTTTCACTGGAGTTTAACACAATGTTAGCCTACTATGAAAATGCAAAGGATTTAAATGATTTATCGTCAAGAGACAACTCAAGAGCTAGATCGGTAAATGAAAACATGACACGCTTTTTTATCAATATTGGTAGAAAAGACAGTTTAAATCCTGCTAAATTAATTGGACTAATTAATGACCAAAACATTGGTGATAAAATAGAAATTGGTGCCATTGATATTCTCGATACCTTTTCTTTCTTTGAACTAGATAAAAACTTTGAAGTCAAAGCTTTAGAAACTTTTTCTAAAAACCAACCAGATTTTGATGGACGCTCAGTAAATATAGAAGTCACCAAAAAAGAACGCTCGGGTGGCAGAAGAAGAGGCGGCTCTAAAAAACCTTTTGGTAAAAAAGATGGTGGATTCGGTAGACGAAGAAGTTCGGAAAGCTCTTCATCTAGAGGTAAAGGAAGGTCTAACAGACCAGACAGATCTGAAAGAAAATCGGGAGGTGACAGAAGGTCTTCTGGTGGATTTGGAAGAAAACGTAGAGAAAGTTAATCCCCAAATAAAATAATAAATAAAGCCTATCATTTTAATGATAGGCTTTATTTATTAAGAAAATTTGAAGTCTCTAAAAAAATAATTTAATCAACTTTTAGCTGAAAGCAAAATTGTCTCAAATAAAAATCATATTGAATACCTTACTTTTAAAATCAAATCACATATTAAAATACTTATAAAAATTTAGAGTTTTAAAAGGCAGCTTGAAAAAAAATGATATTCTAAAATTAAATCTTAAAAGGGCAATTGTTTAAATTATACTACCGTTTTTAATACTTTTAGTTCATTCACAAAATTGAGGTAACTTTCTTTTCTTTCCTTCTCAAAACGATTACGGTTCTCAAGAACCTCACTTTTAATCATCAATTGAGATTCGTTAAGCACCGACTCATCAATAGAATGAATAGAAAATAAATAAAATTCAATAATAATAGGTAGAACTGATAGCCCCTTGTTGGTGGCAATATATTGTCTACTTTTTTTTGTTCCTTCAGGATCTAATAATTCAATAAATCCAAAAGAATTCATCGATTTTAGCCTATTTGAAAGGATGTTGGTTGCAATGTTTTCTTTTGAGCTTCTAAATTCTTTAAATCTAGTTTTTTTGTGTAAAATAATGTCTCTTAAAATTAAAAGAGACCATTTGTCTCCTAAAAGTTTTGTGGAGAAGGCGATTGCACATGTAGGGTCAAGTGTTTTCATTTTCATAAGGGTTAAATTAAATAGCTAAGGTATTTATTTAAATACGCATACGCAAATTAAAATAAATTAAATTAAAATAATGTTAAATTAAAACTATAAAAATTTATATTATTGTAAATTAATAACTTAAATCACATAAATATGAAATTAAAACTATTAGTATTTTTAGTCCTATCGCTTACTGTTTTAAGCTGTAATAGTAAAGGAGGTTCTTATCTTGGAGAAGGTGAAAAAAATGGAAAGTCATATTCTTTTGGCGATGATTCTTCCACTAAAACTATCTTAAGAATCTCTGAAGCATATTCAAATCAAAACGCAGATCAATTAAGTACCTACTATGATGCTACTTTTCTGGGTGAAAATGGCAAGGCAAATACAGAAAAATGGTTAACGTCAATGAATTCAATAAGTATGAAACCTTATAAAGTTATTCCATTATCTATGAATGGAGAAGATCAACAAGTGTTAGCATGGTCTAAAGAAGAACGTGATTATAAAAATGGTTCTTATGAGAAATTAGATTTAATGGAGTTATTTGTTCTAAATAAGCAAGGGAAAGTAAAAGGATTTAAACAATGGAAATCCATAGATTCTGTAAATTTCGGAAGCTCTTATGGAGGAAAATATTTTGGTAAAAAGCCAGGAGAATATACAGGCCGCCCTTTTGTGTTTTCAAATAGAAATGAAACAGAAATGCTAGAAACAATGGTAGATCACTATAATAAATTAGATATTACTGCAGTGAGAGCATTTTTTGCAGACGAAATAACCATTAATGATTATCAAGGAAATGTTACTAAGCTGAGTAATAAAGAACTTGCTGGAATGTTTAACAACTTCAAATCTGTTAACTGGACACCTTATTCTATAATCCCCATTAAAATAGCGAATACTGATGCTGCATCTGGAGTAATGATGTTTTCAAATGAACGTAGAGTTTTTAAATCTGGGAAAATTTGGGAAAAAGAACTAATGGAAATGTTTTACTTTGATTTGGATGGAAAAATCTCATCATTAACTCAATTTGCAAGATAAAAAAGTATATCTACTTACTTTTTTAAATCTAAATAAAACCGTAACTAAATTGTTTACGGTTTTTTTTATGCGAGCATTAAAAGCTTTGCAAAGCTTTTATAAAACTTTTCTGCTATATTTTTTTTGTAATCTCAAATACATATTTATCATATTTTAGACATAGTATATAAAATCTTTACATAAAAAAAAAGGTAGCTATTTTGAATTTATGATTTCATATGTGAGGTATCTTAAACGATTATTTTTCACAAAAAAATAGAATGATAGAGCAACTAAATTTAACGAAAGGTGGAATCTTTAAAGTAAAATTATAGAAGTTTATACTTATTTAAAAATACTATAAAACAACACAAACGAGGCTAAAATAAAACAAAATGATATAAAAAATGCTACTAAAAGTTTTTTATTTATGCTAAATTGTTAAAAAAATCTTCTGTTATCTGTAACGAGGTCTGTATTTACAAAATGTCCTTTATAAAAGTCAATTCTAGATGCTTTAACAGCAACAGGAAAGAAGCTTTTTCCTTTAGAGACCATTTTAAAGGAATTTTCACTAAGTATTGAGAAATTTAGTTTGCCATCAACTAGATTCGTTAAATCAGAGACAAAGTTTGAGTCGATAGAAAAATCAGTTTCAATTTCAACAACAAGGTTTTTAGCAAATAAAATACCGGAAATTATGAGTATATTATTTTTGTTGGCATTTTTCAATAATGCCTTATTTGGATGCTTAAAATCTGCATTTGATAAATAGTTTTGAATTTCGCCAATGGGTATCTCTTTCGTAATAGAATGATCGTAGCTAATACTTACTTTTTTACCTGATACTATTTCTAAGGACATTTTAAACTCTCCCAGACCTAGTGAATCTAAAATATCTTCTAACAATGAAATTCCGATATTAAATCCGTATTCGTCTTTTGTGGTAGCATCTATTCGAAGAGCTTGATTTTCTATCTCATACAGAACAACAGAACTTGTAAAGGCATGTTGTAAGTGAGCATAATAAAGTTCTACATCATTAAACATAGTTTTCAACCACAATTGTAATAAATTATGGTTTCGAATAGGTCCTTCTATCAAGTCGTATCCTTGTTTCCTGAGAGTTTTTGTAAGATTCATTTCGGGTTTGTTATTTCTATTAATTACTCTTTTTAACCTATGATAATTAGGTGTCAATAAGATAAAAACACAATATCACGAGGATGTTTTTAACATCCATAGATACTATTTGATATAAAGCATTAGAAACTAATTATTACATTAAAAAGCTAAAAAAACCCTTTTTAAAAAGAGCTATTTTTTCATATAATAACCGATGTGAAGTATGACTTTTTTTTGACAGACTTAGGGGGTCCGATAAAAATACTAATAAATATAATAAAATTAATTTAAAAAATAATGGGCTTTTTTGTAAGGATCCTTTTTTTATTCATTAAAAATGAAAGGGTGTTGTTAGTATTCTCTGTTAATATTATTAAAAAACTCAAACTAAAGAGATTTTTAAAAAAATTAAAGTAAAAAAAACGAGAGGATTGACTCGGTTTTATATCTATTCATAAAAATTTATTGCATTGAAGCTGCAATTTTTCTGTACGTCCCATTTTCTAACAATACTCGAATCGCAGAAAAAGCCGTAATAGTTTCGTCTATGTCTTCTTGAGTGTGAGTTGCGGTTGGTATTAATCGTAAAATAATTAATCCTTTGGGTATGACTGGATACACAACAATAGAACAAAATATCCCATGGTTCTCTCGTAAATCATTCACCATTGCCATGGCTTCTGGAATATCTCCTTTTAAGAATACAGGAGTGATACATGTTTGTGTAGTTCCTAAATCAAAACCAGCTGCTCGTAACCCAGATTGTAAAGCATTGGTGTTTTTCCATAATTTTTCTTTTAACTCTGGCATGGTACGTAACATGTCTAAACGCTTTAAGGCACCTTTTACCATAGCCATCGGTAAGGATTTTGCAAATGTTTGCGAACGCATGTTGTATTGTAAATATTGAATAACTTCATTACTCCCCGCTAAAAAAGCACCAATACCTGCCATCGATTTTGCAAACGTTGCAAAATATACATCTATTTCATCTTGCACCCCTTGTTCAAAACCAGTACCTCTACCTCCTTCTCCAAGGGTTCCAAATCCGTGAGCATCGTCTACTAAAATTCTAAAATTATACTCTTTTTTAAAAGCGATAATTTCTTTTAAACGACCTTGTTCTCCTCGCATTCCAAAAACACCTTCAGAAATCACTAAAATTCCTCCACCTGTTTTTTCTGCCATTCTTTTTGCACGCTTGATATTTTTTTCAAAACTTTCCATATCGTTATGGCGATATACAAAACGCTTTCCTGCATGAAGACGCACACCATCTATAATACAAGCATGTGTATCCATATCATATACAATAATATCATTTTTGGTAACCAAAGCGTCTATAGCAGACATAATTCCTTGGTACCCAAAATTTAATAAATATGCTTTTTCTTTGTCTACAAAGGCAGCACATTCTTTTTCTAGTTGTTCATGTTTGGGTGTATGACCAGACATCATTCTTGCACCCATAGGATATGCCATTCCATGATCTTTAGCTGCTTCTCCATCAACTTTTAACACCTCTGGATGGTTGGCGAGTCCTAAATAATCATTGATACTCCAAGTAACTACTTTTTTCCCATTAAAAGACATTCTATTAGAAATTGGTCCTTCTAACTTTGGAAAAACATAATACCCCTCTGCGATATCTGCCCATTTTCCAAGAGGTCCTTTGTCTTCTTTTATTCTTTCAAATAAATCTTTGGTCATGTGTAGTGTTTTTTATTTTTTAATCGAGGTACAAAGTAACCGATTTTTTTGCATTTTATCAAATTGTAGAGTGCACATTTATTGTTACAAAAAATCGTTTTCTTTCATCCAATCATCGCTGTAAATTTTATTCATATATCGAGAACCATGATCAGAAAAAATTAACACAACAAAACTGTCTTCAGTAAACATCTCTTTTGCTGCGTATTGTTTTGTAGCTTGCATCACTGCACCACTTGTATATCCTAGAAACATCCCTTCTTTTTTAACAATCCTTCTTGCTTCTAGAGCAGCGTCTTTATCAGATACTTTTTCGTAAACGTCAATCACATCGAAATCGGTAGCAGTTGGAATTAAGTTTTTACCCAGACCTTCAATTTTGTAGGGGCTCACCTCATTTAAATCAAGCTCTCCGGTCTCATGGTATTTTTTTAAAACAGAACCAATAGCATCTACTGCTAAAATTTTAATATTAGGGTTTTGCTCTTTTAAGTATTTTCCGGCACCAGAAATAGTACCTCCTGTTCCGCTTGCCACCACCAAATGGGTTATTTTACCTTCTGTTTGCTCCCAAATTTCTGGCCCTGTACTTTTATAATGTGCTTCCGTGTTTAGCTCATTAAAGTACTGATTTATATATACAGAATTCTTAGTTTTTTTGTGAATTCTTTTGGCAACTTCATAGTACGATCTTGGATCTTCTGGAGGAACATTAGCTGGACAAATATGCACCTCTGCTCCCATAGATTTGAGCAAATCTATTTTGTCTGTTGACGATTTATCGCTGACCGCTAAAATACATTTATAACCTCTTACAATACTTATCATAGCCAAACTAAAACCTGTATTACCTGAGGTAGTTTCTACTATAGTAGCTCCTTTTTTAAGGATGCCTTTTTTTTCTGCATCCTTGACAATGTGTAAAGCGATTCTATCTTTTGCTGAATGTCCTGGATTAAAAGCTTCAAATTTAGCAAAGTATGAACCTGGAAGATTTTTAGTAATCTTATGAAGTTTAATCAGTGGAGTTTCTCCTACTAATTCTAAAATCGAATTGGTAATTCCTTTGTTTCTAATCATTCTATCATAATTCTCAAAGTAATTGTTATTTTAAAGCAGAAGGGCAAAATTCATCTTTTTTGATAAAAGTCTCTTAATTATAATCGCAATAAAACTGTTTTCCTTTGAAAGTTTTACAAAAATACATTTTAATCCTTAAATATTGAAACTGTTTTTAAGACTTAATTTTTATAGCAGCTAGCTTGTTTTCTAGAGCTAAAAAGAAAGTGTACATTTTTGCAGTTTCTTTTAAGGCATCAAACCGACCAGATGCACCACCGTGTCCTGCCTCCATATTAGTATCTAACAATAGCAAATTGGCATCTGTTTTCAATGCTCTTAATTTAGCTACCCATTTGGCTGGTTCCCAATATTGAACTTGCGAATCGTGAAAACCGGTGGTTACCAATATATTTGGATACTCTTTTGCTGTTATTTGATCATAAGGTGAATAAGATTTTATATAATCATAATATTCCTTGTTATTAGGGTTTCCCCATTCGTCATATTCGCCTGTTGTTAGAGGAATACTTTCATCTAACATGGTAGAAATAACATCTACAAACGGAACGGATGCAATGATTCCGTTGTACAATTCTGGATTCATATTTACAATTGCTCCCATTAGCAAACCTCCTGCAGACCCCCCCATAGCATACAAATGCTTTGGAGAGGTAAATTTTTTCTCTATTAAATATTTAGAACAATCTACAAAATCGTTGAAAGTATTTTTTTTGTTCAACATTTTTCCATCTTCATACCACTCTCTACCCAAATACTGACTTCCTCGAATGTGAGCCAATGCATACACAAAACCTCTATCTAACAAACTCAAACGAGTCGTAGAAAAACTATCAGATATTGTATACCCATAGGAACCATAAGCATATTGTAAAATTGGCGTTTTCTCAGATAACTCTGTGTCTTTGTGATATACCAATGAAATGGCAATTTGTTTTCCGTCTCTAGCCGGAACCCAAATACGTTTACTCAGGTAATTCTCTTTTTTAAACTTACCGCCTAAAACCTCTTGTTCTTTTTTAATATTTTTTGATTGATTCTTCATATTAAAATCAATTACTGAACTTGGTGTTGTGAAAGAATTGTAAGAATATCGAATCACATCAGTATCAAAATCTGGGTTTGAATACACTCCCGCAGAATACGTTTCTTCTGAAAAAGGCAAGTAGTAGTCTTCCTGACCATCCCATCTTTTTATTCGTATTTTGTTTAAACCATTGTTTCGTTCTTCTAGCACTAAATAGTCTTTGAAAATTGAAAAATCTTCTAACAAAGTACTATCTCTATGCGGAATTACATCTACCCAATTTTCTTTACTTGTTTTCGAGACAGGCGTTCTCATTAACTTAAAATTAAGGGCATTGTCTTTATTGGTTAACAAATAAAAATGATCTTCAAAATGTGCGACATTATATTCTAAATCTCTTTCTCTTGGCTGCAACATCGAAAATGGAGCCGTTGGAGTGTCTGCATCTACATACTGAGCTTCTGAAGATACCGAACTGTAAGACCCAATAATGATGTATTGATTCGATTTTGATTTTGTTACATAAGTTCCAAATGTATCATCTTTTTCATGAAAAACAAGGACATCTTCTGAGGTTGGTGTACCTAAAACATGTCTATAAATTTTAACACTTCTTAGGGTAACAGGATCTTTTTTAGTGTAAAAAATAGTTTTGTTATCATTAGCCCATACAGAACCTCCAGTAGTATTTTCTATGATATCTTCATAAATTTCTCCTGTTTCTAGATTTTTAATTCTTAAAGAATATTGTCTTCTACTCACCGTATCAGTTGCAAAAACCGTTAACTTATTGTCTAAAGAGATATTTAATCCTCCTAATTGATAGTAATCGAAACCTTTTGCCATTTCATTGACATTAAAAAGAACTTCTTCAACAGCCTCTAAATTTTCTTTTTTCCTGCTATAAATAGGGTATTGTTTTCCTGTTTCATATCGTGTAATATAAAAATACCCATTCTCTTTATAAGGTACAGAAGAATCATCTTCTTTTATTCTACCTTTCATTTCCTCAAATAACTCCTCCTGAAAAGGCTTGGTGTATTTTGTAACTTCTTTATAGTAGGTGTTTTCTTCCTCCAAGTAGTTGACTACTTTTTGAGTTTGTGCGTCTTTATCGATTGCATTTTTTTGTGCGTCTGACAAACGCATCCAAAAATAATTATCAACTCTAACATCACCGTGTTTCTCTAAATTTATAGCTATTTTGTCTGCTACCGGGGGTTTTGCATCTGTACTTTTCATGGTTTCATTTTTACAAGCAGTTGCAAATGTAAGGCATAAAACAATCATAGGAATAACTATTTTTCTCATTTTTTGGGTGATTTAAATTCTTTGTAAATTAATAAATTTGTGTTAATAATGAATAATGTTTGGAGACATGTCAGGAATGATGAACAAGTTAAAAGAAGCGCAACAAAAGTAGAACCAACAAAACAAGATTAAACACTGATTTGATAGATGAAATATCTGCAAATGGTCAAATTATGGTATTGACAACAACAAATGGGGGAAATCAAATCAATATCTATCAATAATTCTTTATTGTCAGACGCTGAAGAAAGTTATAATAGCCCCATAACAGCAACGATGGCAAACAAAGCATATAATGATAGTGTTATAATTGTAAACACTCCTATAAATTTATAATGTGACTTTAGCATCTCAAAAGCTTTTGCCAAAGTATCCTCATTTTTGTCAACTAGTGCTTTTTTCATTTTATTAGAAAATTGTAGTAAATAATAAACCGGAAAGAAGTAGATAATTGCAAGTCCTAAGTTTGTAATTAACATTGTAAATCCCAAAGAGTTTGGGGTACCAGTCTGCTTCTCCATAGCTATTTCAAAAATTGGTGTTGCAAAAAAAGCAAACACTAATAAAACACCAACTAAAACAAAACCAAGAATAGATAAAAATTTAGCCCACTTTGCGATTTCAGCTAAAAAATTTCTTGATGCATTGGTGATTGTTAATTGCTCTAATTGTTGAATGGGAGTATGTGTGGTCATATTTTTTTTATTTTATTCAAAAATAAACAAAAAAAGCCATGAATTCGCAAATATAAATTTATGATTTCATGGCTTAAATATAATTGTGACTTGAGATTATTGAAACTCAGTAATTGTTTTCTTAATGATTGAAATACATTCCATCAGTTGTGTTTTATTGATTACTAATGGTGGTGCAAAACGAATAATATTACCATGAGTTGGTTTCGCCAATAAGCCATTATCTCTTAATTTCATACAAATATCCCAAGCGGTAGAACTCTCTTCAGAATCATTAATTAAGATTGCATTTAATAACCCCTTTCCTCTAACAGACTTTACCAAATCGTTTTCCTCTGCAAAATCAGCGATTTCAGCTCTAAATATCATTCCTAACTCATGAGCATTTGTAGCTAAATTTTCTTCTGAAACCACTTCTAAAGCAGCAATTGCTGTTGAGGCTGCAATAGGATTACCACCAAAGGTAGACCCATGATTCCCGGGTTTTATAACGTCCATAATCGAATTATTTGCCAAAACAGCAGAAACAGGGTACGCACCCCCGCTTAATGCTTTACCAAGAATTAAAATATCTGCTTTTACTTCTGGAGTTCCAGAACAGTTTTTGTCTTCACATGTACAATTTCCACAAGTTGCTAAAAGCCTTCCTGTTCTGGCAATTCCAGTTTGAACTTCATCTGCAATAAAAAGTACATTGTGCGCTGAACACATTTTTTTTGCAGCTGCTAAATATCCTTCAGAAGGAACATAAACACCAGCTTCACCCTGAATAGGCTCCACTAAAAAAGCTGCAATATTTTGATTGCTTTCCAATGTTTCTTTTAAGGCCTCTAAATTATCATATTCAATTTTTATAAATCCTTTCGTATACGGACCAAAGTTTTTTCTTGCAATAGGATCATTGGAAAAAGAAATGATGGTCGTAGTTCTTCCATGAAAATTATTTTCACAAACTATAATTTCTGCATTATTTTCATCAATTCCTTTAACCTCATACGCCCATTTTCTGGCCAACTTTAAAGCCGTTTCTACAGCTTCTGCTCCTGTATTCATTGGTAACAATTTGTCGAAACCAAAAAGTTGAGTCGCAAATTTCTCATACTTTCCTAGCACATCATTGTAAAATGCACGCGAAGTTAGCGTTAGCGTTTGTGCTTGTTTCACCATAGCACTTACAATTTTAGGATGACAATGCCCCTGATTTACAGCAGAGTAAGCGGACAAAAAATCATAATACTTTTTATCTTCTGCATCCCAAACATATACCCCTTCACCCCTACTGATAACCACTGGTAAAGGATGATAATTGTGAGCCCCATGTTTGTTTTCTAATTCGATTGCTTCTTTTGAAGTTAATTTGTCTAAAACAGCCATTTTTTCGTTTTAAATGTTTATAATTAAATAAGCATTCCTGTTCTACCTTTATCCTTTCAGCGAGAACTGAAAATTCAGCGTGGGAAAGAAATCATCCCCGAAGTTAAACAAAAGTAGTGAAATATCTGGAAATGAAATTAATTCTTATGTAATAGACAATGCATTTAATTTCCTTAATTTTGCAAACCATTAAATCATAGAAAATGCCACGTAGAGAACGAAATAAATTTGTAAAAAAAAATCAAGTTTTAGAATTAAAAATTGAAGATTACGCTTTTGGAGGAAAAGGAATTGCAAGAATTAAATCTGAAGAAGGTAGTTTTGTTGTTTTTGTTCCAAATACCCTACCCGGCCAATTGGTTAAAGCTCAGATTAAAAAATCGAGTAAAAAATATGCGGAAGCCAAATTAATAGATGTTTTAGAATCCTCTAAAGATGAAATTGAAGTACCATTTCAAGACATTCCAGGAGCACCCTACATTCAATTACCAATTGAATTACAACATCAATACAAAAAGGAGAGTACCTTGTCTCTTTTTGAGCGAATTGGTAAAGTAGATAATATCAAAGACCTTTTTGATACATTTATTACATCACCTAATGTATTTCATTATAGAAATAAAATGGAATATGGTTTTTCTGCTATCGGTTACGATAGAATAACCAAAAGAGATAAAGATGAATTTACACTTGGTTTTAAAAGACGTGGAGTTTGGTGGATGGGAGATAATTTAGAGAAAGACTCTGGTTTGTTTGACAAACAAATGGAAGACCATCTAAAAAATATTAGGCACTATTGTATAGATACTGGTTTAGCACCCTGGCACGGTCCTAAAAAAGAAGGCTTTTTTAGGTACTTTGTAGTTCGTAAATCATTTAAAACTGATGAATTATTATTTAACTTAGTAACCACCTCACCCGATTTAAATAAGTTTGATTTACATAAATTTACCAACTTTTTAAAAGGTATTTTCGGAGATCGATTCGCAGGTTTATTACACACAATTAATGATGAAACTGGTGATAGAACCATCGCAACTTCCGGTCATATAGAACTAATTTACGGGAAAGATAAAATCGTAGAAGAATTGTTAGGTTTAAATTTCGAAATAAGTATGAAAAGCTTTTTTCAAACAAATCCAAAATGTGCAGAGAAACTATACACAAAAGTAATAGAGTATGTTTTAGAAGACAAATCTAAAGTAGACAATACAGTTGTTATGGACTTATTCTGTGGAACAGGAACTATCGGACAAATTGTAGCTTCTAAAAGCGAAAACTCGAAAATAGTAGGTGTAGATATTGTTGCTTCTGCCATTGAAGATGCTAAAAAGAATGCGAAAAGAAATCATATAAAAGGAGTTCAATTTTATGCTGCTGATGTTGGAAAATTTTTAACAACACATCCAGAATATGAACATACAATAAAAACAATTATTTTAGATCCTGCAAGGGCTGGAATTGCTCCAAAAACCTTGCAAAAAATAATTAATTTAAATGCCGATAGAATGATCTATGTTTCCTGTAACCCTGCAACACAAGCAAGAGATGCAGTACTATTAAAAGAAGCAGGTTATGCACTTAAAAAAATTAGTTTGGTAGATCAATTTCCACATACTGCACATATAGAAACAGTAGTATTGTTTGAGAAAGAGAAATAAACATGTACTGTCTTAGTTATAATCTACCTTTATTTCTCTTCTTTCTTTATGTAATCTATAGTCCTTAAAAGTATTATTAATGTCTAGCTTAACAATATTAGAATGAGATTTCACATTCATTAAAAATTCGTTCTTTATTGAAACTGATTTTATGTTTTCTCTATACTCAGATAAAAAACAAATCACTTTTGTATGATGTTCCCCTGATTTTATATCTAATATTTGTGGTATTAATTTTTCTCCATCAATCTCCCAACTCGTTGTTTTATTTAAATAGTTACCAAAATCTTCTTTGGTAACTTGTAAACTTATAGATTCTCCAAACTTTATATAATTTTCTTCATCAAAATCGATTTCAAGCAGCAGTAAATGTCCCCTTTTTATAACATTAAAACTGGCAGAAATAGATTCGTGTATAATAGTTTTACTATTGATATTAAGTAATGTAAATAAAGTTATAATTAAAATTCTCATTTTACTATAATTTTAGTTTTTCCTATAGTACGTCCTTCTTTTAAAATACTCAATAGATAAATTCCAGAAGTTGGTATGTTATTTATTTCTAAAACCCCAATTCCTGATTTTTCCTGAATAATTTGTCCAGTAATCGAAAACAATCTCACTTGGTATTTTTCTATATTGGTAGAAATTATAGAAAAGTTACCATTATTTGGATTGGAATTTACATAATACCCTAAATCTTTTAAATCTAAATCTTTAGTACTTAAAGAAGTTCCACAACTTTCATCAAAACTAGTAGATGAATCATCTGTAGCAAAAGGATTGATATTTGCATTCGTATCATCACAATCAAAAGCCTTTACAAAACCATCTCCATCTGCGTCAACATCATTTAATGCAGAGGCACTACTAATAAAACTTTCGTTAAAGTTACCTTTCATACATCTAGAGATTTGAGGGAAATCTTGCGTTACCACATAATAATAATCAAAAGTTTCTTGACCTTGTGCAGTATTTAAAGTAATAGGAGCTTGAATTCCATTGCACTCATCTAAATCTCCTTTTCCTGCAACGTACCCAAAATCATTGGTATATTTTCCAGAATAAGGACCACAGGGAGCACTAATTCCGTCTCCAGGACGTAAACCACTTTTCAACTGAAAACTTGGATACATTTCTTTTATATTACCCTCTTTATCGGGTCCAAAACGATATACTATAGGAAAACCATCTGCAGCCCAACCCACTTGTAACACTGCTGCTGGTGGCGAATTAAGTGTAGAAATACCTTGTTCTAATTCTTCTACATATTCATACATATTACCATGGTAATGATAGCCTGAATTGGGGTTTACATGTGCTGAAGCACAATCCAAACCAACAAAATCTCTACCATTACCAATATTTGTAGTAGGTTCAAAAACCCAATCCCAATTGTATTGTCCAGTATTTACATCTTCAAAAATAAAAGGTGTCGCTGGTGCAGGCATCATATATACTCCGTTTAAAGCAATACCAAAAAAGTTAACTGGTCTTCCGTTAGCTCTTGTTAAATCCGTAACTTCTCCAGATAACTTTGGTTTTAAATCAAATTTATAAACTCTATAATAAGGTTCAGGCATTCTGTCTGCAACATAATTAAAAGTATGATTAGGGTAATTATTGGAATATACTACTCTATCATCTTGTTCTATAAATTCGAAGTAAACACTGGGGTTTGACGGCGTATAACTACAATCTATATTATCATAAGTTAGAACATCAACAGTACCACAAGTATTATTACAATCATCAATTGTTGTTTCAGTTCCGTTTTTAATTCCATCATTACAAGACCAATCATTTCTAATGGTCTGAGCTTCTTGCTGTAACATCGTTTTTATAGTTTCTTGTTCAGAGGTTAAGCTTCCTATCAAATTAGTTTCTTCTTTAATATCTATAACAATATTGTAAAACTCTTCGTTACCGCTTTCATCTTCAATTAATTTATAGGTATCATTTCTAGTGGCCCAAAATTCTATATTTCCATTTTCATAATCTGTATAATTTATTTTTTTTGGAACTTGATTTTCAAATGACAGCGAAGGTTTTAAACTTAAACTGTTTTCTGTTCCTCCCAATAATTGAACTCCTGTCAATTCAAGAATTGTTGCGTGTAGATCGGTGGCTTGAACCAAACTCGTTTCTACTTCATTTACTCTTTCTACAGATTTACCTGAAATGATTAATGGCACACGAATTCCGCCTTCATATATTGAAGATTTCGCATGACCATTTGGCCAATAGTTATTTGCTTGACCTGGAGTACCATTGTCACCAATAAAAATAATGACGGTATTTTCAAGTGTTTCATCATCCATACTTTCTAAAAGTCTATTAATTTCATAATCCATGGACTCAATCATAGATAAGTAGGTAGTTCTATTGTTTGTTGGTGTAGTTGTATAAGTTCCGTCAGGAGGACTTTGAAAAGGCGTATGTGGAGCTACATGCGCTAACCACAAAAACCAAGGTTTTATTTGATTATCTATCCAAGATATTGCGCTATTGGTTAGATGACTGGTTGCATATTCTTTTACTTGTTCTTCATTTTCTTCTGAATTTACTTTAGTCCAATCGTAATAATCATCTACCTGACTCGTAAAAATACCTTCATAATAAGGTACACCAGAATCTTTTGGGTGGCTATAATTTTTATTATTCCCTCCAAGATGCCATTTCCCAATAAGCCCCATAGCATAATCTGTTGGGCTTTGCTCATTTATTTTCGTAAATAGTGAAGTATGGCTAGTCCCTAGAACTAAAGGCGGTCTCATAACTCCTGTTTTAATACCATATTTACCACTCAGTATTGCTGCTCGTGTGGGAGAACATTGAGGGGATGCCCAACAATTGGTGAAAGAAAGTCCTTTTTCTCTTAATGAATCTAAGGTTGGTGTAACCGGTAAATTACCGCTAATTCCAAATCCAGGAGTAACATCAATACCCATATCATCTGCAATTATTAACAATATATTTGGTGATTGCTGTTGGCTAAAAAATGAAGATGTATAAAAAAAAAGTATTAAAATTGTTCTTAAAATTCTCATTTTCAATTTATTATTTAGTCATTAAAATTTACAGTTTTGTATATAAAACCTTTTTAAGAGAAAAAATGTATGGTAATTAAAATTTTAGACTCATTGTTATGACAAAGGTTTAATTCTGAGTCTAAATACTTATTTTAAAAAAGTAAATTTGCAGTAGAAATATCAAATCAACTCAAAATTTATGAATAATTATTCTTTATTTCTGAAAATGAAACTATTTTAGCATTTAAAACTACACATGAAAAAATTAACAGACTTCGAAATAGAAAAAAAAATAGAATCTTTGCAGGATTGGGATTTTTATGAAAATGCATTGCACACCGATTTTGAATTTGATAACTTTAAAGACTGCATGTCAGCAATGAATAGAATCGCATTTGAATGCGAAGCTTTAAACCATCACCCAGAATGGACGAATGTCTACAACACATTAGATATTAAATTAACAACTCATGGCGCTAATGGTGTTACAGAATTAGATTTTAAATTGGCAAAAGCGATCAATACAATAGTAGAAATTGAGGAATAGTATGAAAAAAACAATACTCATTTTAGGTTTTATTTTAATGGTAATTACCTCTTGTGAAAAAGATGATTATTGCTTAAAAAATCCAGTAACCCCTAATTTAGTTTTACGTTTTTATGATGATTCCAATAAAGAAACATTAAAAAAAGTAGACGAATTGTATGTTTGGGCGGCAGGAAAAGACAGTCTTTTTTCTGGGGTAAAAACAGATTCAATATACATTCCTTTGAACACTACTGAAACTGAAACAATCTATTATTTTTCTAATGGAACATCTGTAGATACCTTTACAATTTCTTACACACCAAAAGAAGAATATGTCTCTCGTTCTTGCGGTTATAAGATGGTCTTTCAAGAGGTAATTTTTACATCAAATACTTCGTGGATTCAAAATTTTACACCAACAACATTAACAACTATAGCCACAGATAATGCAGCACATGTTCAAATATATCATTAACATTTGTTTTCTTTTTGTTTCTGTTGTTGTATTTTCACAAGAACAACCAACAAAGGAAATTATAGATTCTGAAACAGACTCAATTGTTTATAAGACTAATTACGGATTAAGACTAGGAATCGATATTAGCAAACCAATATTAAGGCAATTCAACAGCTCTTATAATGGACTTGAACTTGTTGGAGACTTCAGGCTTTCTAAAGTATTTTATGCCGCTTTAGAAATTGGTTTTGAAGAAGAAACCACACAAGAAGATTATACCAATTCAACCGCAAAGGGAAATTATATTCGGATGGGGTTTAATTTTAATGCATACAAAAATTGGTTGGATATGAACAATGAAATCTTTGTGGGATTTCGATACGGATTTAGCCTTTTTGACCAAACCGTAAATAGCTACACACCAAATGTAAACTCGACTTATTTTCCGGCAAATACAATTACTACCTCAATAAAAGCTGAAGGATTAAACGCACATTGGTCTGAATTTGTAATTGGGTTAAAAGCAGAAACTTTTAAAAATGTATTTGTGACATTTAGTGGCTCTTATAAAATTTTAATAGGTGTAAAAGATCCTGAAAATTTTAAATCGCTATATGCCCCCGGATTTAATCGAATCTTTGAAAGTGGAACTGGTTTTGGTTTTAACTATACACTTACCTACTTAATTCCATTTAAAAAGAAATAAAAATAGAGTGCTCTATTCAATTTTTAGTAACTTTATAGCTCTGAGTTTTTAAATCAAATATTATGAATAAAATACCAAGTGTAAATTTATCAGATTTTCTTTCTACTGATGCCAATAAAAAACAAGAATTTGTTGATAAAATTGGCCACGCTTATGAAAATATTGGCTTTGTAGCCTTAAAAGGACATTTTTTAGACGACCAATTAATTGAAGATCTCTATACAGAAATAAAAAACTTTTTTGATTTACCAAATGCCACTAAAGAAAAATATGAAATTCCTGGAATTGGAGGACAACGAGGTTATGTTTCTTTTGGTAAAGAATCTGCAAAGGGTAAAAAAGAAGGAGATTTAAAGGAATTTTGGCATTTTGGTCAATATTTAGATGCAGACTCTGTATATGCAAAAGAATACCCCAATAATGTTACGGTAGAAGAGTTAAAAAAGTTTAATGAAGTTGGGAAACAAACCTACAAAATGTTAGAAAAAACGGCGAAATATGTCCTTCGTTCTTTAGCACTGCATTTACACTTAGAAGAAACGTATTTTGATCATTTTATTATCAACGGCAATAGTATTTTACGTCCAATTCATTATCCACCAATACAAACAGAACCAAAAGGAGCTGAAAGAGCCGCCGCACACGGAGATATTAATTTAATTACCTTATTGATGGGTGCTCAAGGCAAGGGATTACAGGTTCAAAATCATAATGGTGATTGGATTGATGCTATGGCAGCTCCTGACGAACTGATGATAAATGTTGGAGATATGTTATCGCGTCATAGTAATAATAAACTAAAATCTACAATTCATAGAGTTACAAATCCTCCGAAAGAATTGTGGGGAACTTCCCGGTATTCAATTCCGTTTTTTTTACACCCAATTTCCGAGATGAAATTAGATGTTTTAGAAAATTGTATAGATGAAAACAATCCAAAACAATTTGAAGATATTACTGCAGGAGAATTTTTGGAGCAACGTTTAAAAGAATTAGGTTTAAAAAAATAAAAACATCAATGTAGAGGTTCTATTCTATAAAATATAGATTTAATAGTCTAAAATCATCTCTTAAATTGAAGAAAATTCTCAAATTAACAACTCCTTTTAAAGGAAATGAAATTATCATATGGACTTAAAAGAGCAACTAAAAAACCTATTTCCAGAGCACAAAGAGGCTGTTGAAGTAATCAAAGAAGAGGCTACTATTTGGTTACAAGATGCCCCTATTATTTGTAAATACGAAAAGCGAAAAGGCAAACCTATTACAATATTAGAGGGCTATACAGGGGCTACTTCAGATTTTAAAATTCTCGCAAAGGAAATTAAAACAAAACTTTCTGTAGGCGGAAGCTTTAAAGATGATAAAATAATTATACAAGGAGATTTCAGAGATCGAATCATGGCAATGTTAAAAGATAAAGGTTTCAAGGTAAAACGAGTTGGTGGCTAATTGTATCAAAATGTATAGCATTAAAATTTGCAACTAAGGTTTTCTAAAAAATAGCTCATTTTTAAAATTTAAATTTCATCTTACATGTCAATAAAAAAATCTGAACTTATCTTAAATCCAGATGGTAGCGTATATCATTTGAATTTAAAACCGAAGCATATTGCTTCCACTATTATTTTTGTTGGAGACCAAAATAGAGTTGATAAAATTACTAAAAACTTCGATTCAATTGAATTTACAACACAAAAACGTGAATTCAAAACAACCACAGGAACTTATAAAAACAAACGACTTTCAGTAATTTCTACAGGGATTGGACCAGACAATATAGATATTGTTTTGAATGAACTCGATGCCTTGGTTAACATCGATTTACAAACAAGAGAGCCAAAAGAAAATACAACTGCTTTAAGAATCGTTAGAATTGGAACCTCAGGGTCTTTACAAGCAGACATACCCGTAAATTCTTTTGTTATTAGTTCTCATGCATTGGATTTAAATGGCATGTTGCATTCCTATAAAATAGATACAATTTCTTCTCCTGAAATTGAAAATGCATTTGTAAAACACACCAATTGGAGTTCTAAAAAAGCCGCACCGATTCTTATTGAAAACAATAAAAAATTAGAGGAAAGCATTACTTCAGATCAAACATTTAAAGGAATAACTGCCACTGCAGGTGGATTTTATGGACCTCAAGGAAGAGTGTTACGTTTGGCTTTGCAAGACAGTGAATTAAACAAAAAAATTGACAGCTTTCGTTTTGAAAATCATAGAATTACAAATTTAGAAATGGAAACATCAGCAATTTATGGATTGTCTAAATTATTAGGGCACAAGGCCCTTTCTATTAGCGCAATTATGGCCAATAGAGCCAATGGAACCTTCAGTGAAAATCCAAACAAATTAATGGAAGATTTAATTACATACACACTTGAAAAATTAGTTGAGTAAATGACCCATTTAAAAATCGGTGGAGTTCCAGAGCATTTTAATTACCCCTGGTACATCAGCTTAAAGAACAAAGAATACAACAAACACTCTATCCAACTTCGTTGGCAAGATTTCCCGGGAGGAACGGGCGCGATGTGTAATGCCTTAAGAAATGGAGAGATAGATATGGCCATTGTACTTACAGAGGGTATTATTAAGGATATTGCAGCTGGAAATCCATCAAAAATTGTTCAAACATTTGTAGAGAGTCCTTTACTTTGGGGAATTCATGTAAGTGCAAACTCATCATTTAAAAAAATTGAAGACTTAGAGCATGCTACCATTGCAATTAGCAGATATGGTTCTGGATCTCACTTGATGGCGATTGTAAATGCAACGAACCAGGGATGGGATGTTGACCAATTAAAATTTAAAGTCGTAGATCATTTACAGGGAGGAATTGAAGCATTATCAAATGGAAAAGCTGATTATTTTATGTGGGAACATTTTACCACTAAGCCCTATGTAGATGCTGGTGTTTTTAGAAGAATTGACAACTGCCCTACTCCTTGGCCATGTTTTGTAATTGCAGTTAGAAATGAAGTTTTAAAAATGAATTTTAAAGAAGTAAAAAAGGTTTTAGAAATTATTAATAAAGTAACAAAAGACTTTAAAAAAACAGAAGCTATTTCTGAAACTTTATCTAAAAAATACGATCAACATGAAGAAGATATTTTACAGTGGTTGAAAGTAACAGAATGGAATGCTGGAACACCAGTTGCAGAAAGTTTAATTACAAATGTGCAAAATAAAATGATTGCATTCAACGTTATTAAAGAGAAGAAAAAATCAAAAGAATTCATAAAAAATATGTATTTTTAGTTTTCAAAAAAACAAAATAATGAAAAAATTAGTTTTTATTTCCCTGTGTATATTAAGTATTGTGTGTTTCTCTTCTTGTAGAAGCATCTCAAGTCCGTGTGGTCTGGCAGACCAAACAACTCCTATTCAAAAGACCATGAAGACAGTAGATCTCTCAAATAAATTAGCGTAGAATTCGATTTTTGGTTACCATTCGATTTCTTTTTTTCCAATTAATTTTAAATATTCGTTAGTCTTCGTAAAATGCTTAGACCCAAACCAACCTCTCCACGCTCCAAGTGGTGAAGGATGTGGTGCTGTAAATATTTTATGTTTTGATGTATTTATGAATGCTGTTTTACTTTCTGCAAATTTTCCCCAAAGCAGAAAAATTATATTTTCTTTTTTATCAGAAATTTCTTTTATAACGGAATTGGTAAAGGTTTCCCATCCTTTATTTTGATGACTACCCGCCTCATTTGCTCTCACAGTTAAGGTAGCATTTAATAACAAAACTCCTTGTGTTGCCCACCTATCTAAATTTCCACTCGGAGGAAAATCGATGCCAATATCATTTTTAATTTCTTTAAAAATATTAACTAAAGACGGAGGATGTTTTGTGTGTTCTTTCACAGAGAAGCATAAACCGTTGGCTTGCTGTTTGCCGTGATAAGGATCTTGCCCAATAATAACAACTTTTAGATCTGTAAAAGCACACAAATTAAAGGCTAAAAAAATATCATTTTTATCGGGGTAACAGGTATGATTATTGAATTCAGACTCAACAAAATCGGTTAATTTTTTAAAATAAGGTTTGTAAAACTCTTGCTGCAAAATATTTTTCCAACTATCGGCTATTTTTACCTGCATTCTTTGTTATTTTTGTGACAAACTCAAAGATAGTATTTTGTACAAAAGTATCTCAGAAAAAACATTACAAGATTTAGAATTTTCAACCGTTTTACAACATGTATCAAAACATTGTATCTCCGGCTTGGGAAGAGAGAGCGTGCGTGAAATTAAACCTATACAAAGCAGAAAAAAATTATTTATAGAATTGCATATGGTAAACGAATACCTCTCTTCCTTTGAAAGTGAAAATAGGGTTCCAAATCATGGTTTTGATACTATTACTGAGAGTATTAGACGATTGGCAATAGAAAATAGCTTTATAGAAACAGCCGCCTTTTTAAAAATTGCAGCAACTTCACTGACGGTTAATGAGTTGATAAAATTTTTTAAGAAGTTTCAACTCCAATTTCCAACTTTTTATACACGCTCTCAAAAATTAGAATTCACCACCTATATAGATGATGAAATTAAAAAAATCATTGATATTTCTGGGGAAGTAAAAAACAATGCTTCTTCAGCTTTAAAACAAATTAGAAGAGACATAAATAACATTCGTGGTAAAATTGGTGCAAGTTTTTCAAGTGCCTTGTCAAAATCTGTTGCTGCAGGATATTTAGATGATATTAAAGAAACAATTATAGACAATCAACGTGTTTTAGCTGTTTCTGCAATGCATAGACGAAAGGTTTCTGGAAGTTTATTGGGGTCTTCAAAATCTGGTAATATTGTCTATATCGCTCCACAAGCAACACTCGCTTATAGTAGAGAATTTCAAAATTTAGTCTATGAAGAAAAGCAAGAGGTTATTAAAATATTGCGCGCTTTGGCAGAAACAATTCGCCCTTTTACCCCACTTTTACAAGCCTATATCACATTTTTAGTACAGACAGACGTGGCGGGAGCAAAAGCTAAATATGCAAGAGAGATGAATGCTGTTTTGCCTAAAATCACGAGCGAAAAAAAAATTTATTTCAAAAATGCCGTACATCCCATTTTATGGAGAAAGAATAACGAACAAAGTTTAGAAACTATTTCTCAAACCATCGAGTTGAGTGAGGAACAGCAAATTATTGTTATTTCTGGTCCTAATGCGGGCGGTAAAAGTATCACATTAAAAACGATAGGCCTTTTACAATTGATGTTGCAAAGTGGTATTTTGATTCCAGTAGATGAACGGAGTCAAACCTATGTTTTTGATAGTATTCTAACTGACATAGGAGACAACCAGTCTATTGAAAATCAATTGAGCACCTACAGTTATCGCTTAAAAAATATGCGTCATTTTTTAAGAAAATGCAATGAAAATACCTTGTTTTTAATCGACGAATTTGGAACGGGTTCTGACCCTGAATTGGGGGGTGCCTTGGCAGAAATTTTCTTAGAAGAATTTTATGAAAAAAAGGCATTCGGAATTATTACTACTCATTATTCTAACTTGAAAGTATTGGCAAACGAATTAGACAATGTTACCAATGCAAATATGCAATTTGATGAGCGTTCTTTAGAGCCATTATACAAATTATTTGTTGGGCAAGCGGGTAGTTCATTTACCTTTGAAGTTGCCCAAAAAAATGGAATCCCATTTAGTATAATCAACAAGGCAAAAAAACGGGTAGAAACTGAAAAAGTACGTTTGGATAAAACCATTTCTAAACTTCAAAAAGAAAGAAACAGGTTACAAAAAAATTCTGATAATTTAGAGAGTCAGCACACAAAAGGAAAAGAATATTTGACTAATTTACAAGAGAAAGAGCAACGAATTCAAGAAAAATTAGCTGGTTTTCAAGAATTGTATGACAAAAATCAGAAAATGCTTTCTCTTGGAAGAAAAACCAATGAATTACTTCATAAATATTTTCAAACAAACAATAAAAAAGAGCTTATCGCCAGTTTTAATAAATGGGTTGCAGATGAAAAAGTAAAACATGTTAAAAAAAATCCTACGAAACCGAAAACAACTTCTCAAAAGAAGAAAGCCATTGTTGTAAAAAAACAACTAGAAGAAGTCATAAAAAAAGTAGAAAAAGAAGTTTTAGAAAAAGTGGTAGTTGTGAGAAAAGAAAAGAAAATTGCAGCCGCTAAAATAGCCAAAGAAAAATCTGAATATGTATATAAAATTAACGACAGAGTAAGAATTGAAGGCTCTAATTCTATTGGTACAATTGACAAAATAGACAAAAAAGGTGTCACAATTAATTACGGTGTCTTTACAACAAAAACCTCAATTGAAAAATTAGAATTAGTAGAGAAAACAAAGAAATAGTTTTAAACCGATACATTAGAATAAAAAAAGCGCTCAAAATTTGAGCGCTTTTTTGTTGTTTTTATCTCAAAAAAAGAATACTAGACGTTGGCTGCTAACCAGTCTCCTACTTCTTTTGTTCCATAGGCTGTTCCTCCATCTGCTAAATCTTCGGTAACGATTCCTTTGCTTAAAGCAGTGTTTACTGCATCTCTAATTGCTTGCCCCTCTTCTTGCAACCCAAAGTTTTCAAACATCATTGCAGCAGATAAAACAGTGGCCATAGGATTGGCTATATTTAGTCCTGTTGCTTGAGGGTATGATCCATGAATGGGTTCAAATAAACCAATACTTTTCCCTAAAGAAGCACTTGGCATTAACCCCATAGAACCAGAGATTACAGAAGCTTCGTCTGTTAAAATATCTCCGAATAAATTTTCAGTAATCAATACGTCATAACTGTTTGGCCATTGCACCAAACGCATGGCAACTGCATCTACAAATTCATACGAAACAGTAACTTCTGGATAGTCTTTTTCCATTGCCTGAACGGTTTCTCTCCACAATCTTGAAGTTTCCAAAACATTTGCTTTGTCTACACAACATAATTTTTTGGAACGAGTCATCGCCAATTCAAATCCTTTTTGAGCCAAACGCTTTACCTCTGCTCTTGTGTATACACAATTATCAAATGCTGTTTCCCCACCATCTTTTCTACCTTTTTCACCAAAGTAAATTCCTCCAGTTAATTCACGTAAGAAAACCAAATCAGTTCCTTCAATACGTTCTCTTTTTAAAGGAGACTTATCTAACAAAGAAGGAAATGTAAATGTGGGTCTTACATTGGCAAATAAGCCCAATTTTTTACGCATTTTTAACAAGCCTTGCTCTGGACGAACTTTTGCTGAAGGATCGTTATCAAATCTTGGATGACCAATGGCACCAAATAGAACGGCATCAGAAGCAACACAAATTTCGTGTGTTTCATCTGGATAAGGCTCTCCAACTGCATCTATTGCAGCTGCGCCCGTTAATGCTGGTTTCCAATTAATTTCGTGCTTGAATTTTGTTGCTATAGCATCCGCTACTTTTACAGCTTGGTCTATTACTTCCGGTCCTATTCCATCTCCTGCTAATACTGCGATATTTAATTTCATTGTTGTGTTTTTTTGACTCTTCTTTGTTGGTTATGTATTGAAAAAATAGTTTCTAATTTGTAGGTTGTTTCTGATGCTAGATTTTAAAGTACTAGAAAGTAATTGGCAATTTATATGATATTCAACATTTTTTCTGTGGCTTTAATTGCAGATACCGTTTGGTCGGAATCTAGACCTCTAGTTATAAATTCCCTTGCTGTTGTTTTCCAGGTGATAATCGTTTCACAAAGAGCATCAGAATGACTCCCTGGAGGAATTCTAACAGCATAATCTATCAAATCTGGTAGGTTTTTTTTACGATGTGTTTTGTATAATTTTCTCAAGGCATTCATAAAGGCATCAAACTGACCATCTCCTTGTGCATGTGCTTCATAATGCACTCCCTCTACCTTTAATTGCAAAGTAGTTGAAGGTTTCATCCCCTTAGAATGACCTAGCACGTAATTTTCCACAACTACATTTTTCTCTATGGTATCACTGTCTAAAACATCAGAAATAATATACGGTAAGTCTTCTTGGGAAACCACTTCTTTTTTGTCTCCTAATTCTATGATTCGTTGGGTTACTTTTTT
>Ga0115572_10000243_pt1 | contig 46493 bp, 35 predicted proteins | sample COGITO_mtgs_1206_FD_88681 | JGI IMG/M metagenome (GOLD analysis project Ga0115572, IMG submission 88681) | Pelagic marine microbial communities from North Sea - COGITO_mtgs_120607 | ecosystem: Environmental > Aquatic > Marine > Epipelagic | place: Germany:Helgoland, sampling site Kabeltonne... | reverse complement strand
TGTTTGTGATTCTCTAGTGTGGCATTCAATAAAATATACAAAAAGTGGAATTTATATAGACACATTAGAAACTTCAATTGGATGCGATAGTATTATTACATTAGACTTAACTATAAAATGTGATGGAATAGAGGACGATTCGTTAGTTCAAAAAGATAGTTTAACAACATATAATGATGTAGCGAAATTAGACTTTGAAGAAGAAAACCATAAAGTTGTAGTAGTACATCACCAAGATGGCAAAGATTTTTTTTATCAAGATGGAGTTTTAATTAAAGAAGATTCTTTAGGAATGCTTGGTCAAGCAAATAATGAAGATGTATTTAACAGTCGAGATTCTTTAAGTTTTATAAATAAGAAGAATAAAAATGCTCCAATATTTATATATGGATTTGGAAAAACTGATAAAGTTTCTAAAGATTGGGGGAATTATTATTTTGAAAAAGAATCTTTTGAAAAAGCTGTTTATAGATTTTCTAAAGTCAAAAATAAAGATGTAGATGTCTTACGTAAGCTTGGTAAATCATATTTAAGTTTAAACTTATTAGATAGTTCAGAATACTATTACGGAACTCTTGCTAAAAAAACAAACAACCCTGTTGATTGGTATAATTATTCTCATATATTATACTTAAGAGATAAGTTTGATGAAGCAGAAGAGGTAAGAGCTAAATATGCAAATTCCTCCAATGAAAAAAGAGCTGAAATTTTCAAAAGTAATTCTTCTCATAAAGAACTTTTAAGTAGTATTTCAAAGGTTGATTTATTTAACTTGTCAATTAATACAAAAAACTCTGATTTTGGAGCATTTGCTGTTAAAAATGACAGTGCAAATTCTTATGATATTTTATTTACTAGTGCTGACGAATTTTCTATTAAACGCATTAAGAAGTCAAAATTTATAAGGCCAGACCAACCCACTTATGATATTTTCAAAACTACTTTAAATTATTCTACATCAGAGCTCACTAACCCAGTTTCTTTAAGTGGTGAATTAAATGATGAATACCAGGAAGGGCCAGCAATCATGAGTTATGATCAGAAAACAATATATTTTACAAGAAGTAATAGTGTAGATGCTGAGGACGAGGCTATATTTTTGAGTTTATTTAGTGTAGGTGTAGATAATATTAATTTTCAAGATAGTGTTTTTGGACTTACAGTAAATAATGATCATTATTCTGTAATGCATCCTACTTTGTCTGTTGATGGTAAAGAAATTTATTTTTCCAGTGATATGCCTGGAGGTTACGGTGGTTTAGACATATATTATTGTAAGATTTTAGGAAATATTAATAGCAATAATAATTCTAAAAAATTAATTGGCTTATCAAAACCAATAAATCTTGGTAATAATATTAATACTGAGGGTAACGAGGTTTTCCCATTTTATATGGACAGTAATACTTTATTTTACGCATCTGATGGAAGAATTGGTCTTGGAGGTTTAGATATTTTTATGTCCCACAATTTTTTAGATTCTTCACTTATAACTATAAATAACATCGGGATACCATTTAATTCTCCAAAAGATGACTTTTCATTTTTTCTTTCACAAGATATTAAATTTGGTTTTTTATCATCTAATAGAGATGGAGGAAAAGGTGATGACGATATTTATAGTTTTAAAACTAATATTAGTGTTTCTAAAGGAGTTGATGACTATTACTCTATGGTTAGTGGTCAAAAACTTGAAGTTTTATCTAGTTCAGTTTTAGATAACGACTTTTTAAATGACACTTTAAAAAACTTTATGAGTGATGATATTTTTCATAAAGCAAAATTAACCAGTTTTCCTAGTAATGGAAAGGTTAATTTTAATGAAAATGGAACATTTGTTTATACACCAAAAGATGATAAAGTTGAAAAAGATAGTTTTAACTATAAAATTCTTTATGAAGATGAACCACATGAGGACATTACCGTTTATATTAGTTCATTAGCCTTAACAAAGCCTGTAGCTGTTGACGATCATTATTTAATTAAAAAAGGGGAAGACTTTATTGTAGATTTTAAAAACGGGACACTTCACAATGATTATGATCCCTCTGATGATGATTTATCAACATTTATAATTAAGAATCCATCACATGGCAAAATTAATTATTTAAAAGATGGATCATTTACTTACCATGCAGAGGACTATTTTGTTAAATCAGATACTTTTACTTACGTAGTTTCTGATGGTCAATTATTTGATACCGCTATGGTTACATTAGCTAGGCTGGTTTCGGGAGTTGATATTGCCACTATTATTGAGATTAACCCTATTTATTTTGATGTGAATAAATCTAATATTCGAGAAGATGCTGCACTTGAATTAAATAAAATAGTAGAGGTTATGAATGATTATCCAGAGATGCAAGTAGAGCTAGGGTCTCATACAGATTGTAGAGCTTCTAAAGCTTACAATAAAAGTCTTTCTGATAGAAGAGCAAAATCTTCTGCAAGCTACATTAAAAATAAAATCACTAATCCTGAAAGATTGTATGGCAAGGGTTATGGTGAGTCTAAACTAAAAAACAATTGTGAATGTGAGGGTTCAACTATTGTTCCATGTACAGAGGAAGAGCACCAAGATAACAGAAGAACAGAATTTGTTATAATTAAAATGTAATTTAAACTATATTTGCTCTCTATGAGGTTGATTAAGTTTATTTCTCTTTTAATTTTACTATTTTTAATAGTTGATGAAAAACAATCCCAATGTTCTAATTTTACTGTAAATGCAGGTCTTTCTGCTGATTTAGTAACGGAAACTTTATACAGCGAAGATTTTACGGGTCAAAATGGTAAAGGTATTGAAGGGACAAATCCAAAAGATGTTTCTGGGTGTACTTGGGATATCGATGTATCTAATGCTATTCTAAGTGATCAATTAGATTATTTTAAAGTTGTAAATGATAAGTTAGAATCTAGAGATTTAGACGGAATTTGTAGTTGGATATCACCTTCAGTTAATATTCAAAATTTTATGAATATAAATTTATCTCTAAATGCAAGTCAAATTTCTAATGCTAACAGATATGAAGCTTCAGATATATTTTATTCAGAATATAGTATTGATGGTGGTTCCTGGACATATTTTTCTAATAATGGTCAGATGACAGATGGGTTAAGTGCAACTACAGTAACTGTTTCTCAAAGCGGTTTAAATGGTTCAACTGTTAGGATACGTGTGAAAATAGCTGTAAATGAAGATAATGAAAGATTTAGACTTGATGATATTTTGGTAACTGGTCAGTCTTACAAAAAAAATATATGTTCTGGTTCAAATTTAACCCTTGGAGGTTCTCCCACTGCTAGCGGCTTTATTGGATCACCTGTAGTGTCCTATCAATGGACTCCATCTATAGGATTATCTTCTCCTAATGTTTCAAACCCAACAGCAAATCCAACATCTAACAATGTTTACAAGGTTATAGCGTCTTATATTGATAATGGAGTTACCTGCCAAGACAGTTCATTATTATATGTAAATATTGCTGATCAAATTGTTATTAGTAGCTCAACACCTGTTTGTATTACTGACACATTAATAATTTCTGAGACCGGAGGAAATGCTCAAGAATGGTTATGGACATCTAATCAAGGAGCAACGATTTTAAATGATGATCAATCATCATCCAAGGTTGTTGGCATGACAAATGGTGAAGTTTTTACTGTTGTCACTCAAGATTATATTAATAATTGTCTAAATAATACATCCTCTACTACAGTTCAGGTTAATCCTCAACCAACAGGTGTAAATTGGACCAATCCAATCAGTACTGTTTGTAGTGGTATCAATCCATATCATTTGACGGGAGGTATTCCATTACCAATTGCACCTGATTCAGGTTATTATTCGGGGACAGGAGTTACGAACAATATTTATGATCCATCTACTACAGGTTATGGAAATTCTCTTTTGCCAGTAGAGCTAATGTATATATATATCGATAACAACGGCTGTAAAGATACTGCTTTAAATACTATAAATGTTAGACAGTCACCTGATGCTGAACTAATAACTACTAACTCCGGCGCAATTAATTTTAATATTAATGCCTCAGGAGACTGGGCATACTGTGATATATCTTCTCCACCATACTTACTCAATATTGAATTATCTACAGTAATAACTGCAGCTAACACTCTTGGGACTACTTATTCTATTGACTTTGGAAACGGCGATCCTGTAATGCCTATTGTTCCAGGATTTAATACTACTGGATCATATACTATTCCTGGTAATTATGAAATAAAAATTAATGCAAATGATCCTACTTTTTCTTGTCAAAGAGTTTACAAGAAAAATTTCTTTTACGGAACTAACCCATCTATAGCTGTAAGTATTCCAGCAAACGTATTAGATTTGTGTGCTCCTGCAACCATTGGTTTTCCAGTTGATGTTACTGGAAATAGTCCAGGAACTAAGTATAGAAAATATACAAATGATGGCAAACCAGATTCTTCTTTTTTAAATAACTCTCTTGTTTATACTGTAATTCACACTTTTGATAGTTCATCATGTGGGTATTCTACTCAACAAAATCAAAATGCATTTTTACTTGGTGTTCAGGCTGTAAACGGTTGTGGAGTTGCAAGTTCTACTGCTGATCCAATTGTTGTTTCTTCTCCTCCGGTTGCTAAAATTGAGGAAACAGATTCTATTTTTTGTATCAATACTCCAATTACTTTTAAAGATTCAAGCTATGAAGGGAAATTTGTTAGTTTTTTGGGTTTAGATTACACTTGCGATAGTTCTGATGCAATTGCTTGGGAATTATCTCCCAATACAGGTTTTACTATTTCATCAGGTTTGTTTGGAGATTATGCAAATTTATCTAGAACAAATACATTAACGCATGGGACTACAGAAATCATATTAACCTTTCAAGAAAAAGGGGCTTATACTCTTAGATTAAAAAAGGTTTCTAGATGTGGTGGTGGTGATGTATTTGATATTGACTCAATTAAATTTTATATTGACAGTTTACCAGATGCTGAATTTACTATTGATAAAGATTTTGATTGTGCACCTTTAATTGTTATAACTGATAATACTTCAAAATCAGTCAATGATTATAATGCTGTTTTTGATTGGACTTATTCTACAATTATGGAAGGTTGTGATGGTAGTGCTCCACCATCAATTATTAAAATGGCTTCAGATTCTATAACTTCTGAAATTTATTTAGAAAATTTTATTGGTCAAAATAATAAAGGATATATGGGCACTTATCCTTTTGATACATCTTCTGTAGGTTGGGATGTATCTTTAAATGGGGGCTTTGGACTTTCTGATAGGTTTTTTGTTAATAAGGAAAAATTTGTTGCTGTTGGTTCTAATGTTAATGGTTCAGTATGGTACTCACCAGTGATTGATATATCTCAGTATAATAATATTTCTGCTGGATTAAAAGCTTCAACGCATTTTACGGGAACAACACCCTCTAGATCTATTGCAACTGAGTATAAATTAGATGGAGCAAGTTGGACTCCAGTAACTAAAAACTCAATTCTAACAGGTCCTAATTTTGTAGACTCTTTAGTATCAGTTGATGGGATTAATGGTTCTTCCCTTCAGTTAAGAGCCATTATTGATATTGGTGGTGTTGACTCAATATTTTTTGATGATATTTTTATGGATGGTTATTCATCTCCTGATAGCTTAGATGCTAGTTATACCTTTAATAAACCAGGCAGTTACACAATTAACCTTCAAACAACTAATGTTTGTGGAGTAGACAATTATAAAGATACTGTGAACGCTGGTGGTTTACCTGTAGTAACTATTAATGCTATTCCAGATGCATGTGACACTGTTACAATAATACCTTCTGCTACAATTGACACATGTTTTGCTGCAATGACTAATTATAGTTGGACATTTTCTGGTAATCCGCCTTTTGTTACTCAAAACTCAAATCTCCAAGAACCAGCACCAGTATTTTTTGGTAGTCTTGGAACTTTTAATGTAGATTTAATTGCTACAAACGTTTGTGGACCCTCCCCAAACCAAACAACAAATTTTTCTGTAAATGAATCTCCAATAATAGTTTTAAATGAAATTGATTCAGTTTGTAAAAATAGCTCTCTTCAAATATCATCTGTTGTTAACCAAGGTACTCCAACTTATAATTATTTATGGTCCTCTAATGCTACTATCAACAATATAAGTATTCCAAATCCCATTATAACTACCAATATTGATGAGTTTGTTTATTTAGAGGTCACAGATTCAAAAACTTGTAAGGCATATGATACTATTCATATTGATGTTTTGGATTTACCAACAGTAAATGCTGGTTCACCTCAAAGTGTTTGTCCTGAAGATACTGCATTTTTAACCGGATCGGTTACAGGTGCAATACCTCCTTACACACTTTTGTGGGATTTGCCATCTCTATCTAGTTTAACAATTTTAAATCCATTTTATGACATGAATGGAACTAAAACATTCACTTTAACTGCAACAGATGATTTTGGTTGTATAGCTTCAAATAGTGTTACTGTAACAGAACGTAATCCTCCCATAGTTACCCTTCAGCCGGATACTAATTTATGTAATACTCTAATTGATGTACAACTTAGAGCATCACCAAACGGAGGCGTTTGGTCTGGCAACGGTATTTCGCCATTAGGAGTTTACACTCCAGAAGGAATTGGATCCTTTACAAAATATTATGATTTTTCAGATGCTAATACCTGTAATACAATAGATTCAGTGGTTCTAACTGTAAATATTCCTCCAGCTCCAAATGCTGGGGTTGATATTCAAGCCTGTTTAGATACCGGAGTTATAGTTTTAAACGGAGTGCCATTTGGTGGAGATTGGACAGGAACTGGAGTTACATTGGCTGGTAACTATAATGTTTTAAATGTAGATACTGTAAATCTTGTTTATTCGCTTGGAACTGGAAATTGCTTAGTAAATGATTCTATGGAAATATTAATTCATCCTCTCCCTACAATAAATTTAGATGCAAGTTATCAAACTTGTATTTCATCTCCAGATACTATTATTCATTCTTTTCCTATGGGAGGGTCTTGGCTTGGTAATGGTATTAACCCTGTAACAGGTCTTTTTAGCCCTTTAATTGCAGGAATAGGATCACATAAATTAATCTATACTTATCAAAATCCTGTAAATGGATGTCAGAATTCAGATTCTTTAGAAATTACAGTGAATAGTCTTCCAACAATTAATTATGATCTCGACACTATACTTTGTTTAAATGTTAATGATACTATTAATAATACATCAACTTTAGCTCAAACTCATTCTTGGACAATTTCTAACGGTGTGACATCTAATTTAAAAGATCCTATATTTAATATAAATGCAGTAGGTTTTTACAATTTAAAATATATTGCCACTTCAATTGTGGGATGCCAAGATTCTTCACAAAGTAACTTTGAAGTTTTGGCTCCACCAATTGCTTCTTATTCATGCCCAGACTCGGGATGTGGACCACTCTTGGTTAATTTCACTAATAATTCTACTGGAAAATACATAAGTTATTTATGGAATTTTGGTCTTAACAACTCTGTGGGAAATGACTCTACTTCAATAGATACATTACCACCTAACCATATATATAACGAGGGGGTTATTTCTGATACATCTTATTTTAGTTCGTTAACTGTTACTAACTTATGTGGAATTAGTATTCAAAATACTGAAATTAAAAGTATGCCTAAACCTGTTTCCTTTTTTGGACCTACTTCTAACGTTGGTGATTGTCTTTCTGGTAATATCACTTTAGCTAATAATAGCTATGGTCTTCCAGATTTTTATTCTTGGGATTTTGGTGACGGATCCTTTGGAAATACATCAGATACTCTCTTTGATCATTTCTACCCTCCAGTTACTTCAACAAGTTTTTATACTATCAAACTTCGTGTTACTAACGAATGTGGAGCAGATTCCTCATCTGAAGTGATTTCTATTATACCAAATACTTTAGTAGCAGCTTTTAGTACAGATACTACTGTTGGATGTACTCCTCTAGATGTAGAATTTACACAATTCACGGTAGTTGGATCTAATACTCAAAGTTGGGATTTTGGTGATGGTAATTTTACAAATACTTTTTCTCCGACTCATACATTCACAGATACTGGCTCTTTTGAAGTTTCATTAGCAGTTAGTGATGCTTGTAATTTTGATACAGCCTATACTACAATTAGAGTGAATACTTCTCCTAATGTATCTTTTTCCGTAATTGACGATACTCTTTGTGCAGGCTCTACTTTTCAATTTAATAATTCTTCTGACATTGGAATTAGTAATAACTGGGATTTTGGTGATAATAGTATATCTTCTTTAACAAATCCAAATCATATTTATACTGATTCTGGTTCTTTCAGAGTTGTATTATTGGGAACATCATTAACAAATAATTGTCCGGCCTACGATTCTGTAGATTTGGTAGTTTTACCATATCCAGAAATTACAGCTACTTCAGATACATCCAACGGATGTATTCCCCTACCTGTAAACTTTTCAAGTACTGTTAATTCTGTAGGCTATTATTTATGGGATTTTGGCGATGGAAACACCTCAATATTAGCCAATCCAACTCATAATTATACTACAGATGGATACTACAGCGTAAATGTTAGATTTGAAGACTTAAGTGGATGTGTTGATTCTTTTGATTTTAATATAACTCCACATCCTATTCCAGTAGCAAATTTCAACCCCATACAATTAGATACTTGCTTATTACCAGTAAATTATAATTTCCAAAATCTAACAAATGGAGGTGTTTCTTACCAATGGGATTTCGGAGATGGAACTAGCTCTCCAATCACTAACCCCACAGATAGCCTTAATCCTAAAAGTTATAATAATGCTGGAAATTATGATATTAAACTTTTAACAAATAATTCCTTTGGATGTGCTGATAGTATTACAAAATCAATATTTGTAAAACCAATTCCAACTTCTCAATTTGATCTATTACAATTAGATACTTGTGTTTTGCCAGCATCTTATTCTTTGGTCAACAATTCCTTAGGATCAGTATTTTACTCATGGGATTTAGGAAATGGTGCTACAACTAATAATCCAAACTTAAATTCTTATTCTTATAATAATTCTGGTTCTTATGGTATTTCATTAGTGGCAATGAATTCATATGGATGTTTAGATACTTCAAAAAAAACAGTTAATATTTCACCAGTTCCTCAAGCAGATTTTGCTTACCTTAAACAAGACACTTGTGCTTTACCTTCAAATTATTTGTTTACAAATTTGTCTACAGGCGGAGACTTTTTTACATGGACGTTTGATAGTCTAGGAAATGATATTCAAAAAGACTCAATTTCTTTTATTTTTAATAATAATGGTAACTATCAAGTCTCCTTAGTTGCGCAAAACTTTGTTTCAGGTTGTAAAGATTCTATTGCTTATAATGTTACTGTGAATTCTAAGCCAGAAGCAATTTTTAGTCTTGATACAACAATTGCTTGTGAACCTTACACTTCGTTAATTACTAATAATTCAGTATATTCTAATTATTATTTCTGGGATTTTGATGACGGATCTACGGGATCTTTTTTTAGTGGTTCTCATCTTTTCCAGAATTCCGGTAGTTATTCAATTAAGCTAATTGCACAAGATTTAGAAGGTTGTAAAGATTCTATTTCCAAATCAATTGTTATCAATCCATCTCCAATTTCAAATTATAGCTATATAGATTCAGATCCCTGTTATTTACCAATTATAGTAGACTTTACAAATACCTCTTCCCCAGGAAGTAACATTCAATGGGATTTTGGAAATGGACAATTATCTAATGCTGATTCTGTAACAATTACTTATGATTCTGTTGGAGTTTTCAACATTCAGCTAGTTTCATTTAATAATTTTAATTGTTTTGATACTCTTATTAATCCTTTTGACGTTATTTTTAATCAAGTACCTGTTGCACAATTAAATTTTAAAGATTCTATTTGCTTAAGAGATACTTCATTTTTATATTCAAATTCTCTTTTTGCAGATTCTTTGATTTGGGATTTAGGCAATGGGATTAATTTAAAGGGGGATTCTTCAATGTTTGTTTCTGACACCAGTGGAGAGTTTAATATTACTTTATTTGCTTACAATACTAATAGTGGTTGTTCAGACACACTACTCAATAATAATCTAGTCATTCTTCCATCACCAACAGCAGACTTTACTTTTAACCATATACAGGGTTTAGAACCTCTTAGTGGAACTATTGAGTTTATTAATAATTCTTTAGGTGCTAGCTCTTACTTTTGGGACTTTGGATTTGGAGATGATTCTAATTTAGAAACACCTACATATTATTACAAATATTCTTTTGATGGAACCTATTATTACACATTATATACTACAAACTCGGACGAATGTATTGATAGCTTAACTAAGGATTTATATATAGAGTTTAAAAAAGCATTATATATTCCAAATGCTATTTCTCCAGAAGCAACCAATTTTGAGGTTTCACGATTTATTCCAAAAGGAACGGGAATGAACTACTATAAAATTGAAATATTTGATCTTTTTGGAAATGTTATTTGGGAAAGTACAGCCCTTGATGACGAAGGTCAACCAACAGAAAGTTGGGATGGTAAATATGAGGGTATTGGTGTTGAACCTGACGTTTACATATGGAAAGTAGAAGCCCAATTTAAAGATGAAAGTTTTTGGGGTGGACAAAAGCCAATTGAAGAAAATATTTTAAGAAAAACTGGGACTTTAACTGTTATCAGATAAATAATGAAAAAGATAATTAACATATTAATTTTATTAATAATTTCTACTAATTATCTAGCACAAGAACCTGTTTTTAGCCAGTTCTATTTTAATCCTATTTATTTAAATCCTGCTATGTCAGGAATGGATAATAACTACAGGTTAATTATAAATAATAAGAATCAATGGTCAAAAATACCAGGTAGATTTAATACGACCTCAATTTCTTTTGACTCTTGGCAAAATCAGTCTAATTCATCTGTTTCAATGCTTTATTCAACAAGTACAGAAGGAGAAAGCTATTTTAGAACTGACAGATTCCACTTTGGTGGTGCATACAGACTTTTTGATGTTTTTCCTAGCCCACTAGCCTGGCAATTTGGATTTCACTATCAAAATATTACCCGAAGAATAGACTGGTCAAAATTAGTTTTTAGTGACGAACTAGATCCTTATTTGGGTAACATTAATAGTACTTCATTTGTTATTCCAGATAGCGATAGATTTAAATCTTCTAACCTTTCTTTAGGAACCGTTCTTACTTATCATCTTAAACGAGGATCTAAGACAAGAAGGTTTAATTTACCTGTTGATTTAGATTTAGAGTTAGGTTTAGCCGTTCACGAATTTGTCCAAAGATCAAATAGCTTTGTTAATAATGGTGTTTATAAAACTAAAAGAAGGTTTACTTTTCATGGCTCAATGTTATGGCCATTTAATAAATCTAAACTTTCTGGTGGCATAAAGCATTCAGCATTATTAGTTTCTCAAGGGAATTTATCAACCTTACAGGTTGGACTTGCTGAAGCTTGGATTAATCCATTGCATTTAGGTCTTTTTTATAGAAGACAAATGTCTACCGTATCATCAGACTTTGATAAATTCGAAGCCCTTTACTTCATATTTGGTTATCAAAAAGTGCTTGAAAAATCTAATTTATCTTTAACAATGTCTTATAGTAGAGATTTTACTGTTTCAGAGTTAAGTGCATATTCTGGAGGAACTAATGAATTTTCAATTATAGTCGAAAGTATTGAGGGCGGACTTTTTCAGGGCTTATTTAGAAATAAAAGACATCATAAAAACAAATATCGTTCAATGCCCTGTTACAGTAAATTCAATTCAAGAAGAGGTTTCTAAACCTGTGATTTTTTCTTCTTTTTTAATTTTAAAGAAAAAATATATTGTTATTAATTGTGATATTATCAAGTAATAAACAACAAATAAATATGGTATATTAATTCCTTGATAGACGTTTAAAGCTTCTGGAAAATAAAATACTATTGTAAAACCAATAAGGTTTTTGATTAATTCTAACATTAAAGCATATCTAGATTGGTCCATTAACAAAGTAAATGACCATATAGAAAGAGTGAAAAATAATCCATAAAAAATTAATATTTGATATCCACTAAAAACACCTTCAATATTAACTTCAACTTCCCCCAATATATTAATAAGAAATATAATATGAAATTGCATTCCAAGATGAATTATAAGCTGAATGCTGCTCCAGAAATTTATAAATCTATTTTTTTTAGGATTATATTTTTCATAATCATAGGGGTTTTTAATTATACCAATTGGATGTAATTTTTCTACGTCACTTGGTCTCCATCCAGTTGGCATAAACCATATTTTAAACTTATCTATAAAGTTTTTAGTTCTATAAGCATCTTTAAAAAGTTGTAATACATGTGTGAAGTTTATTAAAATAGGATTCCATGTTCTTGCAGGTTTTAGCATTCCATATACAGGTGGCTCACTGGCTAATTCTTTTTGAAAAGTTCCAAACATAAAATCCCAAAATATAAATATGGATGCATAATTTTTGTCAATATAAATTGAATTTATAGCATGATGAACTCTGTGATGGGAAGGAGTAACAATAATTTTTTCTAAAAACCCCATATGCTTAATAAGCTTTGTATGGTACCAAAACTGAGCAAATAAGTGTAAAGGAAGAAGAATGGTAATGACTTTTGTAGGAATCCCTATTACGGCTAATGGAATATACAAGAAGAAATATATTTGAACTATAGAAGAAATACTTTGTCGTAAAGCGCATGCAAGATTATATTCTTCACTGCTATGATGAATAATGTGCCTATTCCATAATATATTGTATTCATGATTCCATCGGTGAGTCCAATAGTTGGCGAAATCTATACCAATAAATGCAATTATATATACCCACCAGGAAGATTCAATTTCAAACACTGATAAATGGTCATACATCCATTGATAACTTATTACAACTACTGAAAGTTTTAGTATGCTTTTAATATTATTAGTCATTCCTGAGCTTACACTAGAAATTGTGTCTAAAGTATTGTAGACTTTTACTTTCATGATTTTTGAAGCAACCCATTCAATAAGCATGGTGATCATAAAAAAAATCATAGCATATTTTACAGCAACTGTATAATCAGACATCTTATAAAGATAATAAATATAAAAATAAGCTATTCATTTTCTCTAATGTAAGGAGCAACTTTTTCTCCAATTAACTTTATAGATTTTAAAAGTTGTTTGTGAGAAAGTTCAGCATTATCCATTTGAAATGTAAATCTAGAAATACCACCAAGAACTCTACTGTGGTTCAATATTTTTTGTGATATTTCATCAGCACTTCCAATCATTAAAGCTCCACTTGAACCATTCTGATCTTTAAACCTTTGAAGAGTTACTGGGGGCCAGCCACGTTCTTTTCCAATTCTAGTAAATGTTTTTGCGTATCCAGGAAAATAATTTTCAATTGCTTCTTGATGACTTTCTGCAACATAACCTAGTGAATGTAATCCTACTTTAAGCTTGTCGGGTGAGTGGCCTGCTCTTCTTCCAGCCTCTTTATACATATCAATAAATGGTTTGAATCTATGAGTTTCTCCACCTATAACAGCAATCATTAATGGCAATCCTAAATTACCTGCTCTTAGAAACGACTGAGGTGTTCCACCAACCCCAACCCAAACAGGTAACAGAGTCTGTAATGGTCTTGGGAATATTAACTGATCATTTAATGCGGGCCTATGATTCCCTCTCCAAGAAACCTTCTCGTTTTTTTGAATTTCAATTAATAACTCTAATTTTTCTTCATAAAGTTCATCATATTGATCTAATTTATATCCAAATAATTCAAAAGCTTCCGTAAACGATCCTCTTCCAGCTATAATTTCAGCTCTTCCATTTGATACTAAATCTAAAGTTGCATAATTTTGAAAAACTCTAACAGGGTCAGCTGCGCTTAAAACAGTGACAGCACTAGTTAAAATTATATTTTTAGTTTCTGCTGCTGCTGCAGATAATATAATATGTGGAGCACTGTCTAAAAATTCTTCTCTGTGGTGCTCACCAACTCCAAAGACATCTAATCCAACTTCATCTGCTTTTTTAATTCTTTCTATTAACTTTTTAATAGAATCAGCATTTTGTTTTCCATTTCTGGAATTCGTGGATTCTGTTGCGGCAAAACTATCGATACCTATTTGCATTTTATAAATCTAAGTAAATGCAATTTAGCAATGTTTGGAAAAAATAAAATTAGATATATAAGATATTTTATTTTCAATAGCATTTACTTTCTTGTCCTTGGGGGTTTTTTGGAGAATATTCTATGTAAATCTTTGGATACTTCATTAAATAATTTCAATTGACTATCATCACAAATATTTCTTATATCTATAAAATGATTGTAGTTTATTAATTCAATTTTATTATTTAAATCTTTAATAATAGAAAAAATTGAATCGTTAATTTTCTCATTATTATTTAAACCTTTGTATAGTAATTTTTTATTATTTTGAATTTTATTTCTAGTAGAATTAATAGCATTTCTGTGGTTTTTTATTAAATTTTCATAAAAATCAATTTGATGACTATTTAACTTTAATCTATTTATAATTAAAGTCTTAGGTTCTTTTCTTACTGGGTGATTATTACTTTTATTAATTACAAAACCTACTAGTATTATGTTGGAAATTAATAATCCTGCTGTCATAGCAATTAAAAATCTGTTATTAAATTTCATATAGCCCATTATTTAATGAGTAAATCTCATAATTAATTTCATTATCTAGATTGTAATTAGCGAATTCATCTAACAAATATAAATCTATAGATATTATAATTATACTTATGGCAGCAGCTTTCAATAACCATTTATAAGAAACAGTATTTTTATTTGCTTCCATCTTATAAACTATAGAATTAAATATTTCTGGTGGGACTTTAACTCTATTTATTTTAGATAATTTATTTAATTCTTTTTCCATTATACTTTTATATTGACGACTTTATATTTCATTATCCTTTAATATTACAGCTAATTTTTTTTTGGCCCTTTGAAATAATGACTCTATTGCCTTTACAGATAACTGCATGATTTTTGCAGTTTCTTTTTGGGATTTCCCTTCGATTTTTAAAAGAATAATAACAGTTTTAAGTTTTGAAGGTAACTTATTTATGCTGTTAAAAATTGCATTTACACTTTCTTTATTTTCTAATATTACACCTGGGTGATTAATTTCAGGAATTGAGATTTTTTTTTCTTGATCATCAATTTTGAGACTCTTAAAAAAGAAAATTCTTTTCAATCTTTTTTTTGATTTTAAAAAATCTAAAGATTTATTTATTGTGATTCGGTAAGCCCATGTTTTTAATGTAGATTCTTCTCTAAAATCTTTGATATTTTCAAAAATTGAAATAAATACATCTTGAGTGATTTCTTCAGCATCTTCTATGTTTTGTGTATAATGAAGGGCAACATTGAAAACTAATTCTTTATATTTTTCATATAATAATTTTGGTTTGTTGTTCACTATTAATTATAGACGATTTTAAATAAGTTATCCTTTTAATTTTCCTGCTATGAAGCCGGTAGACCACGCAGCTTGAAAATTATATCCACCTGTAATAGCATCAATATCCATAATTTCACCCGCAAAGTACAGATTTTTACATATGTTACTTTCCATAGTTTTTAGATTTATACTATCCAAACTTACCCCTCCGCAGGTTACAAACTCTTCTTTAAATGTTGTTTTCCCATTAATTTGATAAATATCATTACTTAGAAGATTCACTAATTTATTTATGCTTTTATTTCCTAATTCGCTCCATTTTTTTTCTGAACTTATTTGACTTTTTTCAATTAAAAAGCTCCATAATCTTTCAGGAAGATTGAATGGTCTTAAATTTTTAATATTTTTTTTTGAATGTCTCTTTTTAATTTCATTTAATTCAATTTCTATTTTTTCATTATTAGTTTCATTAATCCAATTTACTTGAATGTTGAATAGATATTTTTTTTCGCTTAGTATTCTAGCTCCAAAAGCGGAAGTTTTAAGTATTGCAGGTCCACTAAACCCCCAATGTGTAATAAGTAGCGGACCACTTGAGAACAGTTTAGTACCTTGAATTGTTACTCTTGTGTTTTCAGCAACCAACCCCATCATTTTTGTAATTGGATTTTCGGGATTGTTAAATGTAAATAAGGAAGGTACTGGTGGTTCAATTTTGTGCCCCAACTCTTTTAACCAATTAAGACCTTCAATTTTAGGTGATCCACCAGAAGCTATTATAACTTTATCAAAGTTTTTAGCTTTTTTAGAGTTTTTAAAATTGAGTTGTATAATTTTTTTTAAAAAAATAATTTTTTCTACGTTAACATCTATTTCTATGGAAATAGTTTTTTTTTTAATTTCTTTAAATAAACAATCAATTATGGATTGTGAATTATCTGATTTAGGAAATACTCTATTATCACTTTGAGTATAAAGTGGAACATTTCTACTTTCAAACCAATTAATAGTGTCTGTAGTGTTAAATTCTTCTAATATTTTTTTAATTTTTTTCCCGCCTCTTGGATAAGCCTTGTAGAGCTCGCTTATAGATTTTAATCCATTGGTAACATTACATCTTCCACCACCAGAAACTTTAACTTTGGCAAGTAATTTCTTAGTTTTTTCATATATAACAACTTCTGCTTTTGGATAATTTTCTTTTACATTTATTGCAGAAAAAAAACCTGCGGCGCCTCCTCCAATTATTGCTACATTCATTTGAAACCTATGTTTTTATTATGAAACTTGCTTAATAATATAGATGTAATTCATTATTTATAGATAAAAATATTATTTATTAATATCTCCAAGATATATTCCTAATGCTAATGCAGTTTTAACAAGAGAATCATCGATTTCAACTTTTTTATAAGTTTCGATACCTTTTAGTATAGGAAAGTCTACAACTTTTCTATCACTCCAAGCAACCATTCTATCAAATTTCTTTTGGGCAATCAGGTCAACCGCGTGTACCCCAAAAGCACTTGCTAAAATGCGATCTTGAGTTGTAGGAGGAGCACCTCTTTGTACATGACCTAAAGTTGTAACTCTACATTCAACAGATGATTTTTCCATTATTTTATGGGCAACGTAAGTGCCTATTCCACCAAGTCTTTCTTCCCCATCAGCAAATTTAACCATACTATTATTTCCATCTTCTTGCTTTACTGCTTCAGCAACAATAACTAAAGAGTGATTAATACCATGACTATTCATTTTCTTCAATTTGGATATAATACCATCAATAGAATATTTTATTTCAGGAATTAAAATAACATCTGCTCCACCTGCAATACCAGCGTTAAGAGCTATATGTCCAGCATCTCTTCCCATCACTTCCAAAATCATAGTTCTTTTGTGACTTGCTGCGGTAAATTGTAAATTATCTAAAGCATTTGTTGCTACACTCACAGCAGTATGAAATCCTATAGAGTTTTCAGTAGCTCCAACATCATTGTCAATAGTTTTTGGTATTGCTACAATATTCATATTTCCTTGATCAGCAATGTCTTTTATGATTTTCATACTGCCGTCACCTCCAATAACTATTAAACCATCAAGATTAAGTTCATTGTAACCATCAATTATTTCCTGTGTTCTATTTTTTAAAGTACCATCTGGCATTGGAAATTTAAATGGATTTCCTTTATTAGTTGTTCCTAAAAAAGTTCCACCTTGTCTTAATAAATTACCAGAAAAAGTATTGTAATCAAGCTTAATGTAGGAAAGAGGTCGATTCATTAGGCCAACGGTACCCTCTAAAATTCCAAATACTTCTAAATTATATTTATCGTGAGCTCTGTAAAAAATAGACCTCACTGCAGCATTCAATCCCCCGCAATCACCTCCACTAGTTAGTATACCAATTCTGTTCATATTGTAAAATTAACAATAAGGTTCGATCTTTCTAAATTTATTGTTATTATTTATTAAAAAAATAGTGTGTAAATAATATTTATTCTAGCTTAAATTACATTTATTTGTGGTATTAAGTAATATATGGACATTAATGATATTGTAAAAGGCGGAGATGAGCGTATCAAGCTAAAAGATAATGGGTTAAATAAATACCATGGAAATCCTCTTATCTATGAGTCTGTGTTTAACAGAGGCTCTTGTACAATGTCGAATTTAAATTTAGACAGTAAGCGTGCAGTTGATAAAATGCTTAATAGACTTAAAAAAGATAATTATGATAAACTTCTAATTCAGCAACAAAAACAACTTAAAAAATTAATTGATGTAAACTCCTCAAATGATTTTGATATTTTCTATGCACCCTCTGGAAGCGATCTTTGTTATTTTCCTATTATGTTTTCAAGAATTATTAATCCTGAAAAGCCAATTTTTAGTGTCGTAACATGTCCTGAAGAATTAGGAACAGGATCAAATACAGCTATTAAAGGTGAATTTTTTTTTGGTACCAATCAATTTGAAGAAAATGTTGTTAAAAATGAAAATATTCACGATGATGTTAAAATCAGTCAACAAGCATTTCCTGCAAGAGATAGTGAGGGAAAGATACTAAATCATAAAGCTCAAATTCTTAATACAATAGAGAATAAAAGTAACGAAAACCAAGTCATAGCAAATCTTGTTATTGGAAGTAAATCAGGTATTGTAGATAATATCTCTATGATTCCTAGAGCTAATGAAAATTGTTTTTGGGTAATTGATGTTTGTCAAATGAGAACCACCCAGAAGCTACTAAATAATCTTCTAAGGTTAAACTGTATGGTAATGCTTACAGGTTCTAAGTTTTATCAATCTCCTCCTTTTTGTGGTGCACTATTAGTTCCAAAAACCATCACCTCTAAATTGGTAAATATTACTGATGAAGCAGTAGAACCATTTTTAAAAATTTTCAGTACTTCTGACATATCATCGAATCATCCGAAATTAAGAAGTAAATTCCGTCACAATGAAAACTACGGAACTCTTTTAAGATGGGAAGCGGCTATCAGCGAAATGAAATTATTATCTTTTTATGGTGAAGATATGGTGACAATGTCTGTAGATAGATGGAATGCATTTATCATTAGTCAACTTCAAATTAAAAGTGATTATTTTGAATTAATGCCAGATCAACAGTTTACTAATAGATCAATTGTTTCATTTAATGTAAAACATTCTGATGGTAGTTTACTAACCGATGATGAGCTTAGAGTTTTATATCTTGCGATATGTGCCAAGGAAAGAAATGATTTTTTTGATTTTAAGAAAATTATAATTGGTCAGCCAGTTAAATATGATAATAAATCCTTTATAAGATTAGCTCTTGGTTCTTATAATGTTAGAATGCTAATAGCAAATGACTTTGATTTTCAATTTGATAAGAAATTGATTTCTATCATAATTAAAGAATTAAAGAAATTATATTGGTAATGAATTAGATTTTTTCATTATAAATTATTAAATATTTTTTGAAAAAAAATAAAACATATTACAAGGATTTTTGCGAAAATAATCAACTACCTATTTTTTTTCAACCCTGGTGGCTTAATTCTTTAGCCGGCAAAGATAATTGGGATGTAGCTATCTACAGAAAATCCAATGAAATATTTGGAGTTCTACCTTATTATCATAAAAAAAAACTTGGTTTTAAATTTTTAGGCCTTCCTATTTTATCTCAGCATTTAGGCCCATGGCTTGTTTATCCCAAAGGACAAAAAAACAATACTAAGCTTTCTTTTGAGAAAGAGGCTTTAAACTATTTGATTAACCAATTGCCAAAAGCTAATATTTCAGTAATTAAACTTCACCATAGTATAAAAAATATTTTACCATTTGTTTGGAAAGGCTATGGAAGTTCTGTTAAATACACCTATATTCTTAAAGAAATTTATGAAAAGGAATCAATTTTGTTAGAGAATTTAAGCTCTAACACTAGGAAAAATATTAAGAAGGCAGAAAAAAAATTGGAGGTATTTGAATCACAAGATATTTCAAAATTACATGAATTAATAGACATGACTTTCCAAAGACAGAATTTAAATATTCCATATTCTAAAGACAACTTAATCAGCTTATTTAAAGCATGTAAAGCTAATAGTTGCTGTAAAATATTAATGACTAAAGACAACCAAAACAATATTCATTCTGGGATTTTACTTGTCTGGAATAAGAAAACTGTTTATTATTTAGTTGGAGGAAGTAATCCAGCATTTAGAAATAGTGAAGCTATGACTTTAATCATGTGGGAATCCGTAAAATTTGCTTCTTCTTTTGCACAAGAATTTGATTTTGAAGGGACTATGATAGAGTCTATTGAAAGATTTATTAGAGGCTTTGGCACCACTCAACATCCTTATTACCAATTGTCAAAAGTTAAGCCCAGTTTTCTAAAACCTTTGTTTGAAAAAAAATACAATCTTAGTTAAAATAACTTTTATGAAGAAAATATTATTATTAGGTTCAGGAGAATTAGGGAAGGAATTTGTAATTGCATGTCAAAGATTGGGTCAATACGTGGTCGCTGTAGATAGTTATGACCATGCTCCGGCAATGCAAGTAGCACATGAAAAAGAGATTATTAATATGCTTGATGGAGATGCATTAGATAATCTTGTAGAAAAACATCAACCAGATTTAATAATTCCGGAAATAGAAGCTATTAGAACCGAAAGATTATATGATTATGAAAAGCAAGGTTTTACTGTTGTTCCAAGTGCTAAGGCAGCAAATTACACAATGAACAGAAAATCTATACGAGACTTGGCTGCTGTAGATTTAAGTATTAAAACAGCTCCTTACCGTTATGCAACTTCATTTAGTGAATTAGAAAGTGGTGTTGAATATTGTGGATACCCTTGTGTAGTTAAACCTCTAATGTCTAGCTCAGGCAAAGGTCAATCTGTAATTAAAACTAAGTCGGATATAAAAAAGGCTTGGGATTATGCATTGGACGGTTCAAGAGGAGATTTATTAGAAGTAATAGTAGAAGGATTTATTGACTTTGATTATGAAATTACACTTTTAACAGTTACTCAAAATAATGGCCCTACACTATTTTGTCCACCAATAGGACATAGACAAGAAAGAGGTGATTATCAAGAAAGTTGGCAGCCAATGACTATGGCTAACGAACGATTAGAAGAGGCTCAAGAAATGGCCCAGAAGGTAACTGATTCACTTGGTGGTGCTGGAATTTGGGGAGTGGAGTTTTTTATTACAAAAGATGCTACTTATTTTTCCGAATTATCTCCCAGGCCGCACGACACGGGAATGGTTACACTTGCTGGAACTCAAAATCTTAGTGAATTTGAATTACATGCAAGAGCTGTACTTGGTTTTCCAATTCCAGAAATAAAGCTTGTGAAGAATGGAGCTTCTGCAGTTGTTTTAGCTCATCATTCATCGAGCGAACAACCTAAATTTTCAGGATTAATAGAAGCAATGAATTCGCCTAACTCAGATTTAAGAATTTTTGGAAAACCAACCAGTAGACCTTTTAGAAGGATGGCAGTTACGTTAACTTATGGGGAACAAGATGTTAAAGTACTTGTAGAAAGAGCTAAAGAACTTGCTTCCAAAATAAAGGTTAGTTAAGTTATTTAATATCAGATTTATTAAAGACAGCTGTTTTGCAGATTATATCATGCAAAGCTTGTTTTTTATTGCCTAATACTAAAAAGCAACCTAGTGTTATTACAATTCCAGCAATTCTTAATACAGATCCTGTTACTTTGATAAATGCTCTTAAGAGAAGTTTATCTAATGAAGCTTTTCCCCCACTCATATTAGCTACTGTAATTCCAAGAATCATTTTTCCTGGGGTTTGTCCGGTAAAACCCTCCATTATATAAAAGAAAATGGAAGTAAAAGCTATTCCAGCTAAAGATGCTATAAATCCAATTAGAGATGTTGCAATATCTGCAGAGAATCCAGATTGAAAAGTTTGAATTTGTGCATCGTCATAAAAAAAATCAAGCAAGAAAGCTGCCATTGCAGCACCTGCATAAACACCTAAAATTGTTCCGGGAATAATACTAATAATTAAATCTAAAAACGAAGAAAAAAGTCTTTTACCAAAACCAATTCTCTCAACTTTAAAAAATTTAGTATTTATAGATAGATTATCTTTCATAGATAATAAAGTTACATTAAAATTAAAACTATTAATTTTTTTTCCTTTAAAATCAGATTAAATTGATTTCATTTATGGTCATTCAAATTAAATAACTTTAAATTTAATAAGTTATGAGTCAAAAGGTATTAGTAATGGGTGCTAGTTTAAATCCCGATAGATATTCAAACAAAGCAATTATAAAACTTAAAGAATTCGGTCATACTATATTTGCTTTTGGTATAAAATCAGGTGATGTTCAAGGAATTAAAGTTCAGACCTTAATACCAGAGTTTGATTTTGATACGGTTACAATCTATTTAAATCCTAAAAATCAAAAACAGTACTACGATCAAATGTTAACTTTAAATGCTAAAAGATATATATTTAATCCTGGTGCCGAAAATGAAGAATTATCTAATCTTATTGAAAAAAAAGGAGCTAAAAGCATTAACGCCTGTACATTAGTAATGTTATCAATAAGAAATTTTTAAATAATTCTATTAATTACAGATTATAACCTTCTTGAGTTATAAAATTTACTTGGTTTATTATAGATTCTACTATATTTGCCGCCTAATAAATTAATTATGCTTTCAGCAAATAATATTAACCTTCAGTACGGTAAAAGAATTCTTTTCGACGATGTTAACATTAAGTTTAGTGGTGATAATTGTTACGGAGTAATTGGTGCAAATGGTGCAGGGAAATCAACCTTTCTAAAAATACTTTCTGGAGAAATAGAGGCTAACAAAGGGAATGTTAGTATTGAACCAGGTAAAAGAATGGCAGTTTTAACTCAAAACCATTCAGAATATGATGATTTTAGGGTAATTGATGCTGTAATGGTTGGCTTCAGTGGTCTATGGAAGGTGATGAAGGAAAAAGACGCTATTTACGCAAAAACTGATTTTTCTGAGCAAGATGGTATTAAAGCAGCAGAATTAGAAGAAAAGTTTGCAGAAATGGATGGTTGGAATGCAGAGCCAGATGCCGCGGCTTTATTGTCTGGCTTAGGAATAAAGGTTCAAGATCATGAAAAGCATATGAAAGATATGAATGGCAACCAAAAGGTTAGAATACTTTTGGCACAAGCTATTTTTGGAAATCCAGACTTTCTTATCTTGGACGAACCTACTAATGATTTAGATATTCAAACTGTTACGTGGCTGGAAGACTTTCTACTGAATTTTAAGAACACTGTTATTGTTGTTTCGCACGACAGACACTTTTTAGACACAGTATGTACCCATATTGTAGACATAGATTTTAAAAAAGTAAAAATGTATACCGGAAACTATACTTTTTGGTATGAAAGCAGTCAGCTGGCACTTCGTCAAAGAAACAATGCTAATAAAAAGTCTGAAGAAAAGCGAAAGGAACTACAAGAATTTGTAGCTAGATTTAGTGCCAATGCTTCAAAATCTAAGCAAGCTACTAGTAGAAAAAAGTTGTTACAAAAAATTAATCTCGATGATATTGAGCCTTCAAGTAGAAAATATCCAGCAATAATTTTAGATTCTGAAAGAGAAGCTGGAGATCAAATACTTCATATTAACAATTTAAGTAAATCTTTGGATGGAGAAGTGCTTTTTAAAGATCTTAATTTAAATATTAATAAAGGTGATAAAATCGCTCTTATAAGTAAAAATGATTTAGCTACTTCCGCTTTTTATGACATTTTAAATGATTTTGATCAACCAGATAGTGGAGATTTTAAATTTGGACAGACTATTACTACTGGGTACCTCCCAAATGATAACGAAGATTTTTTTAGAAATAAAATATCCTTAATCGATTGGCTAAGACAGTTTTCTACAAATAAAGATGAAGTTTATATTAGAGGGTTTTTAGGAAAAATGCTTTTTTCTGGTGAAGAAACTTTTAAAACTGCAGATGTTCTTTCTGGAGGTGAAAAAGTAAGATGTATGATCTCTAGAATGATGTTAAGAGGTGGTAATTTTATTATGTTAGACGAACCAACAAATCATTTAGACTTAGAATCTATTCAAGCTTTTAATAATGCCTTAATTAGCTTTCCTGGAACTGTGATATTCACTTGTCACGATCACCATTTTACACAAACAGTTGCTAATAGAATTGTAGAAATTACTCCAAATGGTTGCTTAGATAAATTGATGACTTTTGACGAATATATAAGCAGTCCAAAAGTGAAAAGTCAAAAACAAGAATTACTTGAGAAAGTTTAGTAATTAACTCATGCCATATTTAGTCAACTGTTTCTCCATAATTGGTTTAAACAAAAAAGGAAAGTAGGAGAGTATCAACATTGCTGGATATCCATATGGCAACATTGGGCTTTCATCCTTAGACCTTAAAATTTGATAGTGTTTAGATCCAGAAAAGTGATGATCAGAATGTCTAGTTAGTTCGAATAAAAATACCCTTCCAATTACATGGTCAGAATTCCAAGAATGTTCCACTTTTACTCTTTCATATGTCCCATCTTCTTTCTGTTTTCTTTTAAGTCCATAGTGAGAAAAATAATTTTGAGCTTCTAAAATAGAAATTCCAAAAATAGCAGCTAAAAAATAGAGTAGGGTAACCTCCATTGAAAAGAATAAATAAATAAATCCTAAAAATGACCAAGGTATAATTGTATGAATAATCATTGGGTTAAAAAGCTGATTACCGCCTTTAGATTTTATTTTTTCAGCCTCTAACCTCCAGGATTTAAAATAGCCACCAATTTGTGATTTTATTGCAAAGAAATAAAAAACATCTCCTTTTTTTGCAGTAGTTAAATCATTTGGCGTTGCAACATCTCTATGATGACCACCATTGTGGTAAGTAATAAAATGATTTTGAAATGAAGTAGTTAACAAAATTCTAGCTAGAAACATTTTAAATGGATGTTCTATTTTATGACCTAGTTCATGCCCGCCGTTAATCCCGTTAATTCCAAGTATAGTTCCCATTATTATCAGATAGGCAATTAAATCTACTATTTCTAATGAAGGATTGGCAATAGTTACAAGAAAGACATAGATTACATATAAATGTAATGGCACCAATAAATATAGTATCCAATCATAAAACCAATCTTTTTTTGCTAGTTTATTTTCTTCTTTGCTAAAGTTATAACTGTTTGTTGGAATAAAGTTTTCTAAAACAGGAACCAATACATATAATAAAATCACACCAGAATATGCAAAAAATCCTGTGCAATTAAAAGATATTAACGCAAAGATTGGACTAATATAGGTTCCTAGATATTTTAGTTTTGACATTGATATATTAATTTCAAAAGTTACTAATTATAAAGAATTTTTACAAATTTAATAAATAAGAATGTTCATACTAGATCAATAGATATCACAATTTTAAATACTATCTCTTATTTCTTTTAAAACCAGATTTTTTTTGACCACTATTCTTCTTTCTATTTGCGAAAAATTCTTGTTTGCGCTTTTGTTTTTGTTTTTCAAATTCTTTCTTTTCAGCATTGCTCATTGGCTTGTCTGTCTGAGGAAAAGGATTGGAATTTATTACTTCTATTTTTTGTTTGATTAGCTTTTCTATATCTCTTATGTAAGCGTTTTCTTCTGGTTCACAGATAGATATAGATATACCTTCTTCACCAGCCCTTCCACAACGTCCAATTCTATGCACATAAGTTTCAGATTCGTTGGGAATGTCATAGTTGACCACATAACGCAGTTTACTTATGTCTATTCCTCTAGCAGCAATATCGGTAGCTACAAGAAGTCTTATTTTATTTTCTTTAAAATCTTTAAGTGCTTTTTGTCTTTGGTTTTGGTTTCTGTCTCCATGTATGGCTGCACAATCAATATTTTTATTTTTTAAATTTCTTACAATTTTATCTGCTCCATGCTTTGTTCTAGAAAAAAGTAATACTTGATCTAGTTTTGAATCTTTCAAAATATGAAGAAGAAGATCTTTCTTATTATTTTTATTTGTCGTGTATAAAAACTGCTTTATTGTATCTGCAGCTGAAGAAACTGCATTAACAGTTACTTTTTCAGGGTTAATTAAAATTTGCCTTGATAAGTCTAAAATATTTTGTGGCATAGTTGCCGAGAAAAATAGAGATTGTCTTTTTTTAGGAAGTTTAGCTATAATCTTTTTAATATCATGAATGAAACCCATATCTAGCATACGATCGGCTTCGTCTAAAACAAAATACTTTACATCATTTATGGAAATAAACCCTTGATTCATTAAGTCCAGCAAACGACCAGGTGTAGCAATTAAAATATCGATGCCATTACTTAAAATTCTAGTTTGTGAATGCTGAGATACACCTCCGAAAATTACCGTGCTTCGAAGTTTTGTATACTTAGAATAGGCTTTAAAATTTTCTTCAATTTGAATGGCTAATTCTCTAGTAGGGGTAACAATAAGAGAAGATATTTTTCTATTCTTTTGGTGGTTTAGTTCGCTATTTATTAACTGCTGAATAATAGGAATGGCAAAAGCAGCAGTTTTACCAGTACCTGTTTGCGCACTTCCCAAAACATCATCTCCATTTAATATTAAAGGAATAGATTTTGCTTGAATATCTGTTGGCTCAATATAATTTTGATCTTTTAAAGCTTTAAGTATTGGATCAATTAATTTTAAATCTTCAAATTTCATTCGTAAATTATTATTGGATAATTGCTATTGCAAATGTAGTTATAATATTAGGTATTGAGTATTAAAAAAAATAGTCGAATTTAAATTTGAAATTTTTTTTTGAAATTTTCATTTTAATTCTATTTTGTCTATGAGAAGTTTAAAATCTTCATTTTGTTTATTGGCTATTAGGAAGGTGATTTCCTCTATAGATTCATGATAGAAATTAGGTTCGTCTAATTTTCTTCCTCTAAATGAAGGGTATATGCTTTTAATTGGAATTTTAATTTCTTGCCACTCTCCAGAGCTTGAAAAGGAAGTTATGTAAGAAGCATAATCAGAAGACTTATGCTTAATTCTAAACTGGTAATTTTTCCCATCTCCTTTTATTTTTAAAACAATAGTTTTGAATTTTTCTAACATTAATTTTTCAAATCTATATCTAACAGATGAGAATCCGCCATTATTTTCTAAAGAAACATTTCCATAAAAAACACCATTACCATCTTTACTTAATTGGAAATTTCCTGTTGATCTTCCTCCCATTACTACATCATCTACTACTAACCAGTTATTAATTGAGGAATTTTTATTAAAATCAAATATTATGTAGCTGGATAAAGAAGAAAATAAAATCATACAACAAATTAAGTATTTCATAAAAGTAAAAGGATTAATTAATATTTAAATTTTTAAGTACTTTTTCAAAAGCTTTTCTTGGACTATTTCTAAAATAAACCGTTCCACATAAAGTATAACCCAATTTCTTGAAAAGTGATAACATAGGAATATTGTCATGATTGGTATCAGCTTTTATGCTATAAATATTATTTAAAAGTGCATATTCTTCAATGAATTGCATCATTTTTTTTGCCAATCCTTGTCCTAAATATTTATCGGAAATTGCTACTCTATGGAAAACAACAAACTCTTCATTGGATAGCCATTTTCCTTCAATATTTAAATATTCAGGTTCGTTATTAATTAAAACTGCTGAATAACCAATTATTTCATCATTTTTAGCTAACACAAATCCTTCTTTATTATTAATGTCATTTTTTACAACTTCCATATTTGGATAACCATCTTGCCATTGATTACTACTCTCTGCTTTTCTTCGTTTTATTGCAGATTGTAAAATATTCCATATTTGAGTTAACTCAGAATTTTTAGCTTTTCTAAACTGGTAATTCATTACACAAATTATTTAATTAAAATGATCTATTTGAAGTAATATTTAGTTAGATTTTTTTAAGATTTCGTCGGCAATTAGTTTAGCATCTTTACAATACTTATCATCGCCATTTAATTTCCATTCACCAGTTTTTTCTATATAAAACTTTACAGTTTTCTCTACGACTTCTAAATACCCACCGTATGAGTCTAAAATGTCTTTAATTTCTTTTACATAGTCTTCTTTACCAAATTCATCTTTTGTAACTAACCCCCAAAGTCTATTTATACGCTTTGACTTTTCTTTATAGATAGGATCTATTGTTTTGTAAGCCATTAAAAAAAGAGAAAGTGCTTTTGCTTCTGGTGATGGTTTTTCTGATTTTTTTTTCATTAATAATTTTTATAAACTCTAAGATAATGGAGATAAGTTAAGTATACCTTAATAATACTACAATATGATTTTAATCTTAAAATTTAAATGAATATTCCATATTCAAAATAAATTGTCTTGTCAAGCCATCTGGCCTATTAACTCTTGTAACAATTGGTCTTCCCAGTGTAATCTGAATTATATTATTTGAATTCATATTATAGTCTAAAAAAACATTACTATTAATTGTTAATCCTTTAGACCCTGTAATTATTTCAGTTTCATTAAATTCATCATTTTTCAAATGATATATTGACAATATACTTGTTGTTAATTTTAATTTTTTGGTTAATAAAAATGGGCGCGATATTCTAAATAAAATATCTCCATTCCTTTTAAAATTATTGGTAGTTTTAAAAGATCCTAATCTTGAATCCTGAGGATAATTATTGGCAACAAATTGATTATTATTTTGAACTAATGGTTGTTGAATTGCTAAAATAAGTTGTGTTTTTTTAATTGAATAATTAATGCCAAATAATAAGTCAAAAGTTCCTAAACTTGACTGGTAATCCATTGGCAATGACAAGCCATTTAAGGATTTATTACCATCATTTAATGGGATTTTGGCTCCAAAGGTGAAATTGAATTTTTTAACTACTTTGTAATTTAAATTTAAAAAAACATCAGAAAGTCCAAAAACAGAAAAGTTTTCATCAGTTTGTGCTAGTGATGTAAGTTTTATATCTAGTCCAAACTTCTCATTTATCATTCTATTGTACTCTAGATAGTTGCCAAAAACAGAAATTGACCTATCTGCTCTTCCAAAATATGCTCCAGCTTTAATTTGGTTTGTCACTATGTTTAAACTGTCAATACTATTAGGTTTAAAACTATTTATACTACAAAAACCTGCATCACTGCAACCTTGCCCAAATGTAAATTTGCAAAGCAATACTAACCCTAATATTAAGTAATTAAATTTCATACTAATTTTAAGTGTGTTTTTTTATGGTAATTATATAATTTTTATAACCTATATCAATTCTAAAATATTTTTTTAAAAACTGTTTAATTTTGTCTTTTAAGGATCTTTTATCAAATGTTATGTCATAGTCGAATTTCCAATTTTTATCATTTATTCTTTTCTTCATTAATTTGGGATGGTCGCCTAAAAATGGTTTTAATTCATTTAAAGTTTTGCTGTAATTAAATTCACTTGCTTTTTGAATATTATCATTTATCCATTCATCATTATGCCAAAATTTATTAAAATTTTCTTGTTTTCGCTGCATCGCTTTAGGTTCTTTTACCCAACCATAATGGTATATATAAGCATCAATAGGACAAACTCTTAACTTTTCATTATCTTTTTTTCTAAATCCTTGAGCATCTTTGTATGAGTAGATGGATTTATCATTTTTAACAACTCTTATTTCGTTTTGGTACCAATTTGAAGAAGCTCCAACATACGAGTAAGATCCATAAAAGTGCAAATACTTAAATAATAATCCATCAATTTTATCTTCATCTTTATATTTAAGCATTGCTGCATAAATAGTGTCTAAGTACTTTTCATGAACAACTTCGTCACCTTGAATATAAAATCCCCAATCTGAATCTTTAGAAATATTTGAAAATGCTTTGTCGGTCTCAGCTGCTAACACACGACCACCTAATCTTAAGCTTTCGTCCCACTGAGTTTCTACAATTTTAATTTTATCAAGATCTATCTGGTTAATCAATTTTAATGTTTCATCATCTGATTTTCCTACTGCTACAATAAATTCATCGCAAATTGGTAATATTGATTTTATTGCTTCAACAATTGGATAATCATAAATCAAAGCATTTTTAATAAAAGTAAATCCTGAAATCTTCATTTTTTAATATCTTTTTTAGAAAAAATTTTCTTAAATAAAAGTAAAGTTAGTTTATCTTTAGATTGGATTAAGAAGTTTGCAGTATAATAAAGATTTTATTTGGCTTAGTTTTTATTCAAACATTAGCATTATCATTTTACGATTACTTTTTCAACAAATCGTGACGAATGATTAAAGCCTTCAATAATATACATTCCTGAGGGTGTCCCCAAAAATGAAATTGAATTTAAACCAGTATTTATTTCACTTTGCACAACTAATTTACCAGTAATATTTTTAATTGTTATGTTGTATTTTTCTTTAGAATCTATCATTAATATTTCTTTTACTGGATTTGGATAAACAATGACTCTATTATTTTCCTTCAAACTATTTGTACTAGTCAAACAGGGAGAACAGTATGATCCTCCGCAGTCTATTCCTATTTCGTCACCATTTTGAATATTATCATTACATGACCATGATGTTCTTCTTTGGAATGCTTCATTTTCAAGCTCTGTTTTCAATAATTGTTCTTGAGCTGTTAAAGAGCCTAGTAAAAGATCGTTTGTTTCTAAAGGATCACTATTAAGATTGAACATTTCTTGTTGACCATCATAATATTCAATGAGTTTATAAATAGAATCCCTTATTGCATACCCTTGAGTATTAGCAGATCCTTGATTAGTGTCAATCTCAGAAAAATTATATTGTCTTTTTGGAAAGTTTGAGCTTGTTAAAAGATGATTAAAACTTAAGCTATTATATATCCCACCAGGTAAATTATTGCCTACCATTTCCAGCACTGTTGCGTAGATGTCGATTACATTTACCAATGCATTTTCTGTTTCTCCAATTCTTGAAACCCCGTAACCAGAGACAAACATAGGCACATGTATTCCTCCTTGATAAAGTGTTGTCTTACCATGGTTTGCAGGATAATCTTGAAGAACATTATTTGGAGTTCCATTATCACCAATAAATATAATTGTTGTGTTTGCTTTGTCAGATGGAGATAAAGAACCCAACATCCTTCCAACTTCATAGTCAAGAGACTCAATCATTGCAAGATATTTTTTTAATTGTGAATTTGTAGAAGGTTGAGTAAACATGTTGGCAGGTGGAATATGAAAGGGACTATGTGGAGCAATATGTGCTAACCACATAACCCAGGGATTATTTTGATTATTAATCCAATTTATAGCATCATTAGTAAAATAAGTTGTCGCATAATCAGTAGAATTCCCCGTAATATTATTCTCAGTTTTATCCCAATTGTCGTAGGCATTAACTTTTCCTTCTAAAACTCCCATGTAGTGATCAGCTCCATGCCATATAGGATGAAGTGCTATCGCAGGTTTTGAAATATGCCATTTTCCAGTAACTGCAGTAGTATAAATTGGATTAGTAGTTTTAATAGCTTTTAGTAATGAAGTATAAGTTGTATCTAAATTTCCAGGTATAGTTTTAACACCATTTTTACTTCCGTACATTCCACTCATTATTCCAGCGCGCATTGGAGTGCAAACTGGAGAAGACCATGCATTAGTAAAAGTGAGACCATTGTTTCTAATACTATCAAGATGAGGTGTGTTTGGTTTGAAACCCCCAAGGTTGTATCCATTCATGGCATCAACTCCTAAATCATCACCAATAATTATTAAAATATTGGGTGATTGAGAATATATTGTTGAAATGCTAAAAAGAATTGAAAATAGTATAAGATAAGTTTTATTCATTTTAATTAATTTATTTTTCAAATACAGCATTGCGTATAAAATGAACTTTAGTTTTAGTCTTATGTAAATTTAATCAATCCCATTTAAAATGATTGGTGTTAGATTATTTTTAATTTTAAGAGAGAATGGCTGTTTTTGAGTCATTATTATCAATACCAATTTCTTTTTAGGCGAAATTGTGAAATGTGTTCCGCCAATTCCACTCCATCCAAAATCTCCTTTATGTCCACGCTGCCCCAATTCTTGAAGATTTATGCTAAATCCAAATCCAAATCCAATGGCTACTTCGTTATCTGCCTTATATAACCCTACACCAATGGGTAATTGATTTTTGGTCATTTCAGCTATCAGGAAAGGAGAAATGAGCGTGTCGGAATTATAAATACCTTTGTTAAGCAATAAAGAACAGAACTTTAAATAATCTGAACTGGTAGAGACTAAGCCACCGCCTCCCTCTTCCATTCTGTCGTTTATGTATTCAGTAATTTTATAGGATTCTTTAAGTTTTAATCCTATACCGTAAATTGAGCAAAATCGTTCTTTTTTTGACTCAGGAAGTTTGAAATATGTATCGACCATTCCTAATGGTTTGAAAATGTTTTTAGTCATGAAATCAGACAACTTCATTTTACTTACTCTTTCTACTATAACTCCTAAGACATCTACTGATATACTATAATGATATTCTTCACCAGGATGAAATAGGAGAGGAAGCTGTGCCAAACGGTTTATCATATCATTTCCATCAGCGACTAATAAGGGGTGTTTTTTATTATATAACCGATCAACTTTAGAAAAACCAAGACCACCTCCATATGCAAATCCAGAAGAATGTCTTAATAAATCTCTAATCTTGATTTCTCTATTTAGTTTACACTCCTTTTTTCCTTCTAATACTTTTAAGTCTTTTAATTCTGGTAAATAAGTAACAATAGAGTCCTCAAGCGAAATTTCTCCTCGATCAACCAACATCATTATCGATAAAGACGTTAATGGCTTAGTCATCGAGTAGATTCTAAAAATGGATGAGGTATCCATATGAATGTTGTCTTGGATGTCTTGATACCCATATGACTTGTGCATAAGGATTCGATCATTTTGACTGACTAGAATAACCGCTCCTGCAATTTTTTTCAGTTCAATTTGTTGCTGAATGTATTCATTCACTTTTCGAACTGATTTTAAATCCTGAGTATAAGACTGACTTACTAATAAAACCAAAAAGGCAATAATTCTTATTTTATTTATGATATTCATGGACAGTTAAAATCAATAGCTATTGACCAATTTAAAACATCCCATTCAAATATGTCTTTAATTATCTGTTTGTCCATTGTTTTTTTATTATTAACGTTCCGTGTATGGTGTCGTAGCATCCCGTAGGGAGCTATGCACTATACATATTGTTCTCTACAGGCTTTTATTTCCTAATTTAAAAGTCAAACCTCCTCTGATTATTAACCCCTTATTTAATTGTTCTCCAATTGCGTATCCTGTTGATTTGTATCCTGCTTGAAGTGTAAATCCAAAAAGGTTTTTCTCTTTACTAATATCGTAATTAAAAGTAGATATAAATTGACCTCCAAAACCTTCAGATGCTATAAGTTTGTCATTTTGATAAAACTCGATATTGGGTTGTCCCCACATCTGTCCTGATAGATTTAATGATATTTGATTGGACAATTTTAGATTCCAAATATTTGCTACGACTCGCCATGAGTTGGGTAAATTTGGGTCTGAATGACTAAAACTAAACAGCATTAATTTGGAGTTTAATTTAAAGTAATTTTGATATACCAATTCGGGACCATAAGGGGTGTATTCAAATCTAAACCTAGGCAAATATTTAAGTCTATTACTCAGTTTGATCATTCCTATTTTAGAGCTGTGTCTACCTTTAATAATGTAATCATAAAAAACAGACTTGAATGCATAAAAATTCATAGGATCAGTCAATAGAGCAATGAATGAATAAGTACGCATTTTCTCCCGGGTAAGTAATTCAGCACCATATAGCTGATTTATGTTTTGCCTATATTGTATGGGGTCAGCAGTTGGATTGGTAACAAAGGCTGTGTAGCCTGGCATATCATTACTTCCATAGAGATAGGCAAGACCAAAATTGTAATTGAATCGTTCATCTAACAAAATGTTTTTGCGCATTATATCGGTTAAAACAAGATTAGTTTCAGAACCACCTAGAGTAGTCATTAATTCTTGCTGTTTAGTGAAATTTGAAGGATAATTTAAAGATATATATGAGAATTCATTGGTGAAAGGTGGTGGCATATTGTAAACAATTTCATTAATTGAACCACCTCCCTCCAGCATTCTATATCCATGACCAAATCTTTCGTGACTCATTGTCATTGCATAATCAGTTATCAGATAATTTCCTACGAATAGTTTACTAAAGCGAAAAATAGGATTGATCACTTTAGCGAAATTATTGTCTGTTTTGATTATTTTTTTGGGAACCAACAATGAGTCTGCATAATCGAGTAAATGAAAACCTGCATTAATATTTTCTGCCGCAAAATATTGTCCTAATTGTTTTTCATAGATTATGTTATATCTAGATTGCGCATTACCAAAAATTGTAATGAAGAATAAAAAAATGGTTATAATACTTTTTATATTTATTTTATTCATTGTTTGTAGAGAACGATTAGTATATGGCAAGTAGGGCAGTAGAAAGCGATAAACTTTCGGGTTTGCTCTGAGCCAAAACGTTGTATTTTGTTTTTAATTTATTCATCCTAAAAGCCAAATCAACGATTTGGCGGTGTTTGTAAATAGCATTGAGCTTTCGTAAACCACTGAACGCCATATTTGCTATATACAGTGTTGTGTGCTGCCCTTTTTGTCATTGTTTAATAACCTTAAATGTATTCTTGTCAATACTTACAAAATAAATTCCGTTTTCAAGTAATGAAAAATCAATCCTGAAAAAATTGTTATTTGAGCATTTGCCTGTCAAAACAGTTTGTCTTGCTACATTTTGAACGATGTATGTTTTGCCAAGTAAATTGTATTCTGAATAAATATTTATTATTGAATTTGTCGGATTAGGATAGATTGAAAATTCACTGCTTATTTTAATTTCATTTATGTTCGTTGTAATATTAGATGTTAGCATATAAGTCCAAACAGAATTATTTATTGAACTGAATTTCATTGTCGAGTTATGATAGAGAATAGCAAGTCCAGGAGTTTGTGTAGTATATAGACAATGTGAATTACTATAGGGAGAACTTGAAATATCAACATAGGTGGTGTCATACAATGGGTAAATTCCTAAACCTTGTATGTTTGTTAGTTGATTATTAAACGGTACAATTTCATCTAATAAATTTAGATATGCAAAATGTTTGCTCATTGCGGTAATGCCTGAAGTTCTTAACCAATTTGCTGAGTTAGAAAAAAAGTTACTGTAATCATTAGGGCTTGAAAACATAAGAACTCTTTCTAAGTTATTAAATTTTGCAAAATAACAAGCGTGTCCGCCACCTTGTGAATGTCCGCCAACTGCGATTTTAGACCAGTCGAGTGTGGTAGCGTTAATTAAATATTGATTCCAGTTTTGCGTTGGATAAGTTATATTTAAATAGTTTAACAGTTTTACTGTCCGTGTATAAATAGAATTTAGTGTATCAACAGCTACTTCAACACTTAATGGCGTTCCATAACAAACTTCCTGTCTGTATTTATTGAAAGCCATACTATCAGAACTGCTTCCTAAACTTGCTGCCGCAACTGTATTTGGATAGGAAAGGTTTATCACATCGTAGCCTAGGTTTCCAGCAAAATTACTTATGGTTTGATACGACTTAGTATTGCTGTTTGTCCCACCAATAAATAGAAAAAGTTTATCAATACTAGTTGTTGTGTTGCTTACAACCAAGTTACTGTCCTGAACGGCAGAATAATTTATGTCTGTCTGAATAGGTTTTACATAAAATGTATTGATTTGTGAAAAGCAAGTCACTTGAGTCAAAAACAATATTACTGTAAAAATATTTTTCATCGTTGTAGTCTTTTAGGCTTGCATATAACGAGGGAATATACGTATTACGTTTATTTCCATTATAAATATACATTGAAAACTTAAATAGACGTAAATAGCATTAAATTATGCATAAAATGTTTTGCCATAGTTTTGCCCCAACGATTTTTGGATTTTTAATTAGTTGCAAATCAAATAGTTACAAGTAGGGTTCAGTTCCCTCCGGCTCCACTTAGTGATTCTCTTGGGAGGAAAATTACTTAAAGCAAGATGTTATATCATTTTTGAAACTTAAACCTACTCGACTTTATTTCGTTGATGGTATAAATTTCACCCTTAGGCGTGAGATAAAATCGAAAAATCAGTTATATAATTGTTAAAACAAAATTAAAATATGATGAAAAAGATTTTACAAATTTTAGCCTTGGTGTTTGGGCTAACTCAAATAACAATAGCACAGGTTATAACAGCCGTCCCTTGTGATATGTTAGGCATGGTTATGAATGTTGCTTCTCAAGAAACTATGATTAGTATTTACCATTCGGGTCAGTATATGACTCATCCAAGGGAACATAATGTCTTTACTTGGGAGTTTTCAGATCAACAAGGAAACATATTACATCAAGATACTTTAATTGATGCATCTACAATATCTTTTGGTCATAATTGGTCATTAACTGATACAATAAATGTTACAGTACATTTTGTAAATGATTCGGCTAATTTGGATAATTGGAATATTTCTAATGGTTTGCCACCTAATGGTAATTCAATTAATTGTTTATTTGAAGATAAGATACTATGGCAAATAGATACTTTTCCAAATGGAACACCCCATGGGTCTTGGACTTTTATTCATAATAATCCTGGAGTTGATGTAACAGGCATAAATCAAATTACCATTTTAGAGCCTGATTTTAAAATTTTCCCAAATCCTGCTTCAAATCAACTTAACATTGATGGTCCAAATGAAGAATATGCTTTAAAGATTTTAAATGTGAAAGGACAATTGTTTTATGAATTGAATAACATTAGTGGTCATCAAAATATTGATGTTTCTTTTTTACCCGCAGGTCTCTACTTTTTAAATGTAAGTCATAATAAAGGATATCAGAATATAAAATTTATAAAGCAATAATTTTACTTTATTGAGTGGGATAATGGAATAATAATTTGCACTTTACAAACTACCATAACATAATTTCTAATACTCTCTTTTTTAATTGAACTATTTTAGTGTATCGGTTCAGTTAGCTAATATTGAAAAATAGACTCTATTAGCTATGTTTTATGGCTATAGTTATCAAAAAATATTAAAAAAATTGAAAAAAATACATCACATATTAGTCCTGTTCCTTTGTGTGGTTTTTAATTCAGTTTACTCCAATTCAAAATCAGATTCTTTAAGATTGGTATGGCTAAATGAAGAGTTATTAGATTCTGCAAGATTTGAGGCATTAGATGAGTACTATGAGTTATACGTTCATATTACGCCTGATTCAGTTCTTTCATCACTTAATTATTATTATGATTTAGCCACTAGTAAAAAAGCAGATAGACAAATTTATCGATCATTACTCAGAAAGGGAAATGTTTACAGAAATCAAAATAAATATCAAGATGCCATTAGTAATTATAGCTTAGCAAGAAGTGCAGCACAAAAACTGAACAATTCTCAACTCGAAGCAATTGTGATAGGTAATTTTGGAAATATTCATTTAGACCAAAAAAATTATTTTGAAGCCATAAAATTTTACAACGAAGCAAAAGATATTTTTGTTAAAAAAAATGATTTCAATGGTGAAGGAAGAATGCTCAATGGTATTGGTGCTATTAATTCTATAATTTGCAACTATGACCTTGCTCTTTCCCATTACAGTAAAGCCTTAATGGCTTACAATAAAGCTGATGTGTCTTATTTAAGTTTAGCCTTAATTTCAATGAATATTGGACTTATTCATTGTTATAGAGATTCTCTAAATAAAGCCGAAAATGCATTTAATGATGCTATAAAAATACTTGACCCAAAAAATGATATTTTCTATTTAAAAGATTGTTATTTAATGTTAGGTAATATTAAACTCGAGTTGAGTGATTTACAATCTGCAGATTGGTTTGCAACAAAAAGTTTAGAGTTAAATAATCAGTTAGGTATTGGAGCTGGAATTTTATCATCAAAAGTTCTAAAGGCAATGGTTTTATATGAAACTAACAAAGAAAAAGCTGTTTCAGAAATGGAAAGTCTATTGCCTCAAGTTGGTGAAAGTTCAGATTTTGAATTGAAACAAACAGTTTATGAATTTTTATATGACGCCTATAAGCATAACGAAAAATGGGAGGTATCTTTGAAAATGCATGAGTTATTATTGGCTTGCACAGACACTTTAGATAAAAGAAAAAATAGTTATAAAGTAGCTAGGGAAGCTGTTAAAAATGAATATAAAGCTAAATTACATGAAAATCAACTTCAATTTGAGAACGAAAAAGCTGACTTAAAAATAAAACAAGTAAAAAGAACTTTTTCCGTAATTCTTGGACTTATAGTTATCCTTCTTTTAGCTTCTTATTTATTCTTTTTAAAGAATAAAAAGAATAGGCGGCAAAGAAACTTGTTGCTAAAGGAAATAAGGTTGCTCAAAAATCAAAACTTAAGGGTAGTTTCAAACGATGAAAAATTTGAATTAAACAGAGAAAAATTGGATAATTACATCAAAAGAAATTTAAATGAAACTGATTGGTTAATCCTCCAGGTTTTATTGCTCAATCCTACAGCAATGAATAAGGAAATTTCCGAAAAAGTAAATTTAAGTATTGATGGTGTTGGGTCTTCCCTGAGAAGAATGTATGATTATTTTGAGATTCATGAAACTAAATATAAAAAGGTTGCGTTGCTTCATAAAGTAATTAAGGTATCAGAGTTCAAGCAACAAATTGATTTCTAAAGATTATATGTATTGATTATTTAAAAAGACCTTGAAAAACAATTTTTGGATTAAGTAAATGAAATTAAGCCCCCCTTTATTCATTTTCAATCGTATACAAAATTGAAACAGAAATTTAAATTATTAAAAATGAAAAAATTAATATTGCTAACCCATTTTTTTCTATGGTTATTTTTCTCCTGTGAAAAAAATAATTGTACACCTATTCCTTCTTCCCAAATGAGTATCTGCATAGATTCTACACTAATTGATGATAATGCTATGTGTAATGAACAATGGGATCCAGTATGTGGATGTGATGGGGTTACTTACAGCAATTCATGTCATGCAACCATATTTGGAGGAGTTACCACTTATTTGGATGGCGAATGTTGTGATTAATTACATTAATACTGATTGCTTGTTCATTTTATGATAGAAATTTTTAATAATTAAAAATTATCGAAGTATTTATTGAATTTACTGGTTTATAAGAACCAATAATTTTTACGAACTAATTTTTTTAATTAAAGAAATAATTTTCCTCAAATCACTATTTAAAAAGTTCGAAATCTGTCCCTTTGGCTCCACTATTTGATTTTCTTTATTAATTTCAAGAATGGTTCTAATAATACCTTTTTTGACTTTTAAATAAAAAGTTTCTAGAATATGTAATACTGATTACATGCTTCCCAACAGGAATTTCTTTATCTCTTTGTAATAAAAAATTGTAGCCATAAGATAAACCAATAGAGGACTGTTTCACATTGAAATAAAGTTGCTGGCCTGTGCCAGTCAGTTCTCCTTTCCTTGTGGATTGTGCTGAGTTTTTATCTAATCTGACTGAGGTTCTTTTTTGATTCCCAATTTCTAATCTTGCAGATATTTCAGGTCTTAAAATAGGGTAGAAGTCATTCTCCTTAAAATAGACAATTGCATTAGCCCCAATTGCGCCATATTGATATTCACTTGCCCAGTGCAATTTATACCCAATTAACGATTCTTTTTTAAAGGGGAAGAGCTCGCTTCCAATAGACCACCTAGCAGCATTCAAATTTTTAATTTTACGTTGACCTACAGAAAGATCCAAAATAAAATTTTGAATATCAGTAGTTGTGCTTACATTAAATTGAAAGGATCTTAGGTCAGAATGATTTCTAATCATAATATCAAAGAATTTAGGACCTGAAAAAGTATTTACCGTATTCCAGCCATAACCTATATGAGGCATTTTAGCTACCCCTACTCTTGATGAATTCTCGTTTAATATATTTGAGCAATGGCCCCCACTATTCATCCATTGCAGTACAGATTTTAAGGGTCGAAAATAGCCATAAGCACAGTTTTCTGATACTCCTGAGGCATTCCAATTTAAAAAAAGATTCATTCTAGCTTCAAAACCTTGATGACCTTCCATGCCTAAGAACCCTGAATAAACAGCATGAGGAAATGCTCCTAACCATACTCTGAAAGACGGATAAAGCATATTTAAATCTTTAGCACCTCTAAGGCATGAATATGAACCCAATTGTTGTGATTTTTTTTCTGGATTTTTCTCTAGAAATGGGTCAATGATTAGTCTAGAAAACTTTTCACCATCTTGTCTTGCAAGATTAAAATATAAAATGATTCTTTTTTGGCTCCAAAGCATGTAAGGCGAGAACCTAGCAGTATTGGCTTTCTCAAAATTTATTATTCCCCATTGTTTTTTTAGTTTCCATAAATCAAAACTAAAAAATTGGCTATGTGATTTAATAAAACCAAGGATGACTATAAAGAGCACTAGAAATAACCGCATACTTAAATATATAAATAAATTAGCTCAGCTAATCAATTTAAATTTAATCTATTAAAACTGTCTTTTTTGTATTATGACTAATAGCTACTGCAATGGAAACATTTTGTAGCAATAAAGCTAAATAAGCACATTTAGCGACTTAAAATGTTTGACCTATGTTTGACCTCCGGATTTTTTATTTTTTAACTAACTGTAAATTAATAGGTTACAAGCAGGGTTCGAAATCCTCCGGCTCTACTATTTGATATATTAATAATTTTTTAAGATGGGCTTGAAATGGGCATTATTTTAAATAATATTTATCAATATTTGGATGTTAATTCAAAAAAATTTTAAAAAAAAATTATGGGAATACTAGAGGATATACAACCCTTAATAGAACAAGTAACAAACACTACTAATCCAGATGAAGTAATTTTCTATGCAGTAGGTTTTTTCAAAAGTGAAAAGAATTTAGAAGAATTATCGGATGAAGATTGTATGCAAATTATTAAGAAGTTGATTGATGTAAATTCAGATGCACAATTAGCTGCAGAGTTGGCTATGGTTATTGCGGAGAAAAAAGGACTTTATAGTTTTGCCAGGAAGATTGTTAGTGATAAATCGAAATATACAGGAGATGATTGGAGTCTTACTAAATTTGATGAAAAGAGGTTAGAGGTATTAACCTTTACGACTATTCATGATCCTAAAAACTGTCCGCCTGAAATTATTATCACATATGATGAGATGATAGAGTCGGATAATCCTGTAAGAAATGGATGGGATAAGATCGATTGGGAGGCCCCTAAAGTTCAGTTTTTTAAAGGATATTATAATGGAGAATATTTCGAAGCTGGAAGGGTGTATGAGGAATCTTATGAGGATGATAACGGAGAAATATATTATAATTCATATTATTTTGAGCTGGAGAGTTTTGGAGGTGATGATGAGAATGCTTTAGAGAATATTATAGAGTCAATTAATAATTCATCATATATATGGAGTGAGGAAAAAGAAAATTTAGCTTACATTGACTTATCGGGACAGACGATAAAAAATATAGATTATTTATCTAACCATACTAATCTTACTGAACTTAATTTAAATGGATGTCAAAATCTTGAATCTTTAGAAGGCCTTTGGAATCTTAAAAACCTGAAAAAGCTTCATTGGCATGAATGTAACTGGGATGAACTAAGTGATTTATCAAGATTAACTTCTCTTGAATATTTGTCATTGAGTAATTCTCAAGGTGATGAAGAACTTGGACTAAATATTGATACTATAAGAGATTTGAGTAATCTCAAACATTTAGATTTATCGTTCTGTGAAACCATTTTTGATTTTAGTCCAATAAAAAACTTAACAAAACTTGTATATCTAGACTTAACAGACTGTAAAATTGATGATTTAGAATTATCAGGTCTTAATAATCTTAAAACCTTAAAGTTAAGTGGATGCAAATCTTTGTGGAACATAGAAAGTTTATCCAAACTAAATAATCTTGAAAACTTGTACTTGGATGGGTGTTCTAATGTTGAGGACTTAGCCCCTATAGCAAACTTAGAAAACCTTAAAATACTTGATTTATCAGATTGTGAAAATCTTTCAATTTATCCTGAAAATGATATTCTCAAAGTAGAGGAACTAGCCTCTTTTCTAAATAAAATTAAAGCTCAACTGTAGAAATAAATTAAAATGATAATACTAAATCCCATAACACGTCAAAATGTTGCTAGAGTTCTATCTCAGACCTTAAATGCAAATTATCCGGTAACCCTACAAAAAAGAATCATGAATGATATGCTATGGGCAATAACATGCGATTCTGATGAAGGGCAAATAGATGGAATTAAATATTCTCAGGTATACTGGAGCACAGGCGCCATTAAGAGAAGAAATAACAATATAGCGAATGGAATAAACAGGAACAAAGGTCTTAGACATGAACATCTTGTGCCAAAAAATTTAATCCGAAACATTATCAATAATTTAAGTGAGGTAAACGAAGAACTTATCTTACGAATAATCAATCAATATAATCATGCCGTGATAGTAACCATTGAAGAAGATAAAATATTAAGAGAAAATGGATTTAAGAATAATTTGCCAAAAGCATTTGAAATTGAGAATTACAACAACCCGTCAGCTAAGCTTTTGTTTTCAAGATATATTGAATCTGAAATACCTCTTTTTAAAGTACAAATAGACAATCATATAGTTACAAATGAATACGATAAATTAAGATTTGTAAATAATACTTTTGAAATTATTGAGGATTAAATTATAAACAAATTCTAAATTACATTAAAACACACCTTAGTTTAAACGACACTGTTACCCAATCTTTATCTATCATATTTTCCCATCCAAAACCACTAAGTAATCCATGTCTTTCTATTCTTTGGTATTTATGCGACCACTTACATATTTTTTTATGGTAGTCAGCAATGTCGTCACCCTTTTTAATAAATCCTTGTTCGAAAGATAAATAGTGTCGAATAAGCACATTTAGTTAGTAAAAATGTTTGACCTATGTTTGACCTCCGGATTTTTGAATTTTCAACTAACTGGTAATGAGTAGTTTACAAGTAGGGTTCGAAACCCTCCGGCTCCACTTAGTAATTCTCTCGAAAAAAACGACTTCACTTTACAGAAGGAGCTGGGCTTTTATTCTTAAAATTTATTAGTAAAAATCGTCAAATGTTTGATCAACGTTATGGCTAAACTGCCAGTTTTCTTTATTTATCTGTTAACAATTTATCTATAGAATAGTATCCAGATAAAATTGCTCCAGGAACTCCCATTTGTTTATAGGGGTCGTTAATCTCCCCAGCAAAATATACTTTATTGCCTAATGACTCATTCAATATTTTAAGATTGGATTTTTTTTCTTGAAATGCCTGAGTCCAAGTTCCTAAAGTAAATTCGTATTGTCCCCAGTTTTCTAATATATATTCTCCACTATAACTTGAGGAAGCTTTTCCATCAAATATTTGGTCTAATTCATAGAGCAAACTGTCCATAATTTCATCATTAGAGCTAAGGTTGTAGTATTTTTGTGTTTCATCTCCAGTACATAGGAATCCTAGTATATTGTCTTGTGTTTCTTTTCCAAAAGCAATGTCATAATAGCCTTTTTCTCCATTATTAACTTCACACTCAATAGCATCTGGGTAAAATTTGTCTGAAAATTTCATAACAACTTTAAAACCGGGATGAAAAGTGACTTCTTCAATGGCGTCCTTTCTTTCTTGGTTTATCTCGGGTATAAATAATATTTTTTCAGATTTTAGAACTCCAATAGGTACTGTCACCAATACACGATCTGTCTCAAAATTTGACCCATTTAAAGTTTCTACTAAAACTTGATTGTTTGTGTAATCTATGGAAACTACCGGACTATTGTACTGAATGTTTTGTAACACTGAATTAGCAATATTTTCACTGACAAAATCATACCAAGTTGTATTTTTAAATTTTGATTCTGGCATAAAATTATACCTAAAGTTATTATGCCAACTTGGATTGACTTTGTATTCTGTTCCATTCCAAATAGCAGTGCAGTCTAGATGATAAGGAATAAGTTCTTCATCAATTTCATCTCCATATTTCCCCTTCAATTTGTTCAAGGTTATTGGAGCACTATGTAACCATTCTGCACCAATATCTATTGGGAAATCTGCTAAAGTGGTATCTTTTTTTAATCTACCTCCATATCTATTGGTAGCTTCAAGAATTGTATAGTCAATATTATTTTTTTCTAATACTTTTGCAGCTGCGAGACCTGATGCCCCTGCTCCAATAATAATTACCTTTCCAGAAAAATCGTAAGTTTTATGAAGCGCTGTTTCATCCGGTAATTTATTTTCAGCTCTAGCAGCCCATTTTAAACAGCTTGTAAAACAGAATACGGTAATTACTAGTAAGTAAAACTTATTTAGAATTTTAATCCTATTCATAATTCTTGTTTTTGAAAAAAAAAATGATTCCAAATGTAATGTTTGAGAAAGAATTTTACTGTGATAAATGTCACAATGCTATTTTTTTGCTCTTGTTCTGCTAAGTGTTTCTCTACTAACACCAAGAAATGAAGCAATATCTGTTAGTGACACCCTTTGTAATATTTCTGAATTATATTTTATCAAAGCTTGTAATCTCTCTTTGCTATTGGTAAACTGTAATAATCGAAGTCTTTCTTCTAAAAATAAGGAATGTTCAGCCCAAAGACTATTAAGAAGTTGACACATTTTCAAATTAGTTTGAGTAAGCTCATTCATTTTTTGAGTGTTAAACCTAATTAATCTTGAGTCTTCTAATAATTGAATAGACTCGTTAGAAGGTAGTCCTTGGAGAGTTGATGTTGTACCTATAATTTCGTTTTCAAAGGCAAACCACGTACAAACTTCTTTAGATTCTTTGATATAATAGGATTTAACACCACCTTCTACAATTAAATAAAAATAATGGTGTCTTTTTCCTTCAGAAATCAAATTTTCTCCTTTGTTAGATTTTAAATATGATGAGTGTTTTATAATGCTATCCAGAGCTTCTTCCTCTAAGTTAGGGAAGTAGGATTTAACGGTTTCTTTAAGTTCTAAATTATCCATTTTTTAGAATTGGCTACAACGAAGGGATAAACGTAACGTTTATTTCCTTTATAAATATATTTAAAAGATAAATAGGGTTAAATAAGCACATTTAGCGACTTAAAATGTTTGACCTATGTTTGACCTCCGGATTTTTGAATTTGTAACTATCTGTAAATAAACGGGTTACAAGTAGGGTTCGAAACCCTCCGGCTCCACAACTGTCTAGTATAAGAATAGTAGCGGATTTTTTGCACTTACTTTTCGGTTAGTTACTGTCGTTTGATTTATATATTTTACTTTCATTTAAGAGATTAAGCCGCTATTATTTTTATACATTGTTGTGGCTAGTTTTTCTTTCTAATGATTTTTACAATTCGGTTAATTATAATTTCTGACAAGTTCCATTCATACCCTTCAAAATCTATTGAATAATCAATTTTCTTATTTCTAATAAGCCTCCTGTATCATTATATAATTGGATATAATATAGACCCAATCCTCCAAAGCTTGTAATTGGTATTTGAAACTGAGGAATGGTTATAAAACTATTAAATACCTCTTGCCCTAATGAGTTTATAATTTTAAGATTATAGTTAGACATGGAATTAAAATTGTCATTGTCTATAAATACTATATCGTTAGCCGGATTTGGATATATTTTAAGTGTATTTGAATTATTTGGAGAACTTATTCCTGATAGATTAACATTTATAATAAGTGTATCAGTTACAGATATTAATACGGAATCGTAATAGGTTATAGTATCATATATTGAAATGTAGTTGGTGTCGTAATAAGTTACAAAAGTGGTATCGAAAATACTAATGGAGTCTATTACCAAAATACTATCAAAAACAGTAATAAATGTAGTATCGTAATTAGTGATGAAAGTGGTGTCAAAAGTATTTATAAAAGTGGTGTCATAAATGCTAATGGAGTCTAATACCAAAACACTGTCAAAAACAGTAATAAATGTAGTATCATAATTATTAATGAAAGTAGTATCAAAACTATTTATAAAAGTGGTGTCGTAAATATTGATAGTATCATTTATCAAAATGCTATCGTATACAGATATAATGCTGGTGTCTGTACAATTATTCGGATTAAAAACATAATTAATGTAGTTTAATACTATGCTATCACAGCCGCCATTTGTTGATAGCGTACTGTCAATTGATTCTAGATATGTTTTAGGTGAATTAGATTGAAATTCAACATTTGAAACGTAATACACTATAGTATCTGAACTTGTATAATTGTTTGTAATTGTAAGGTTTAGTGAAACAATACTATCACATCCACTGGCAGCTCCTCCTACA
>Ga0115572_10000238_pt1 | contig 47388 bp, 39 predicted proteins | sample COGITO_mtgs_1206_FD_88681 | JGI IMG/M metagenome (GOLD analysis project Ga0115572, IMG submission 88681) | Pelagic marine microbial communities from North Sea - COGITO_mtgs_120607 | ecosystem: Environmental > Aquatic > Marine > Epipelagic | place: Germany:Helgoland, sampling site Kabeltonne... | reverse complement strand
TCTAGTAATACAGCTGGTTTTCATATAGAAAAAACATTTCCTGGTTCAGATTCCATGGCTTCAGTTTTGGTAAATCCCAAGTCAGGTTTTTCTTTGGGAGTTGTAACATCTGTAAATATCAATCCAAATTTTAAAATTCGTTTTGTTCTCCCTTCATTATCTTTCCAAGAAAGAGTTATTGAATACACCTATTTTAATGCTTCCAATCAAGAAATTAAAGATTCAAAAGTTTTGAATTCAACATACCTTGAATTTCCAGTTTTATTAAAATTTAGAACCGATAGAATTCACAATTTTGCTGTTTATAGTTTGGCTGGTTTTAGGTATGGAATTGACATGAATTCAAACATAGATGTTAACAATGACGGTGCCAGTTTACAAGATCAGGTTATAAAATTATCTAAAACAGATTTTGGTGCTGAAGTTGGAGGAGGGGTAGACCTTTTTTTAAAATACTTTAAGTTAGGAATAGAATTAAAGCTGGGTGTTGGTATGAAAAATATGTTGTATCTAAATCAAAATAATGCAGCAAGCATTAATGAAACACCAACAAATTTCGAAAGCACTATTCAATCTCTTAAGTCAAGAGTCTGGACCTTTTCTTTTACTTTTGAAGGGTAATTTTTGACAGTTCATATAGGATTATTCCTGTTGCTACACTTGCATTTAAAGATTCTGCCAATCCATACCCAGGAATTTTAATTTTTGTTTCAGACTGTTTTTTAATATCATCAGATACTCCATTAGATTCATTCCCAATAACTAGAATGGACTTATTCACAAAATCAGAGCTATTGATCTTTTCGCCATCAAGACTGGTTATTAAAATTTTAAAATCAATAAACTCCTTTCTTAATTCTTCAAATTCTCTGTAGTGTATGTTTATTCTAAAGATGGAACCCATACTTGACATAACAACTTTATTGTTATAAGCATCAACAGTATCTTCTGAGCAAAATATGTGTTTGTACCCAAACCAATCTAAAGATCTAATAATGCTACCTAAATTCCCTGGATCACTTATGGAATCAACATAAATTATTGGTTTTCCATCGTTTTTATAGCTTTCATTTAATGGTGTTTTACAGATTGCAATTACCTCACTAGTATTTTTAAGTTGACTAATTCTATCAAGAGAGTTTATGGAACATTCTTCACCATTTGGAAAACGGTCAATAAATCTTGAGCTTACATAAAGTTTGATGATTTCAACTTTACTTTTGAGTAATTCTAAACAATTTTTTTCACCTTCAACTATAAATAAACCGTGTTCTTTTCTTTTACTTTTTCTATTAAGTGAAGTAAATTTTTTTAATTCTGTTCTGCTGATGGACATATTATTACTTTTGTATTGTGAAGATAAATAGAAGCATGTTTAATAGTTGTAAATATAATTTTCTTCAAAGGATTGTTCTAGTTTCTTATAGTTTCATTTATTTATGTTCTTGCAATATTACAAAGTATGTTCCAGAAGATGAATACTTATTAAGGCAAAGTGATATTGAGCTAAGCGGTTCATATCCTAATAACTTCTTTTCAATTGATGAATTTAATAATTTGTTAGTCCAAAAACCTAATAGGAATTTGTTTTCAAATTTTAAGTTTTATTTAATGCTATATAATTTGTCAGATCAACAAAAAATTGATGAAAAAATCAGACAAAAACAGTTGAAAATTGATAGCAAAAACAAAAAAATAAATCAGAATAATCAAAAGCTTCTAGAACTAGATAGTGCATCTAAGATTAAAAGTTTAAAAGAGCGTTCACTTGTCTTAGGCGAAAGACTTCAAAACAGAGGGGAAGAGCCTGTTATTTACAATTCATTAAGTGCCCAACAAACAAAAGATCAATTTTCAAAATTTCTTTTTAATAAAGGGTATTTCAAACCTTTTATTAACGATACGGTTATTAAGTTAGAAAATAGTAATAAGGTAAATGTAATTTACTCTATTAATGTGGGATCCCCCACCTTAATTAATCAAGTTAACTATCGTTGTAACGATCTTGAAATTGCAAAATATTTAGACTCCATAAAAAGTAATTCATTTTTAATATGTAATGAGATTTTTGACACTGACAATTTAATTAAAGAACGTAACAGAATAAATAGGTTTTTTAGAGTTAGAGGCTTTTATTTATTTGATAAGGAATTTATTTATTTTGAGTTAGATAGCAGTAAATTATCTAATAAAATTAATTTGACTCTTGGTATTCAAAACTATAAAATTTCAAATGCTAAAGGAATAGATGAATTAAGTCATCAGAAATATAAAATTGATAAAATTAATGTAAGAATACTACCCTATAATTTTAACAGCTCTTATAAAGTTTTAGATAGTTTAATTACTCCCCAATTGTCTATTTATAATTATCAATCTATTAATTTCAAAGACAAAGTTTTTTATAAATCAATCCCTTTAAAAGAAAACACTTTTTACAATTCTAATTTAGTTGAAAAAACATACAGAAGATTGACCTCTCTTGGATTATTTAAATATGTAAATATTGGTTTCGACATTAAAAAAAACAACCTAGAAGGCAATATAGATTTGACCCCTACAAAAGTGCAAGATTTGTCAATTTCGTTGGATGGAACTAATAATGAACGTTTGTTTGGGTTTCAGGGTAGTTTAGAATACGCTCATAAAAATTTATTTCATGCAGGTGAGAAAATATTATTGTCTCTAAAAAGTAGTTTTGAAATACAACTTTTGTTAACAGATGCAGAACAATCAAATGTTTCAAATAGTTTAAATACTAGAGAAATTGGTCCAGAATTGCATTATTTTCTTCCGAAGTATTTTTTAATCAATAAAATTGGAAATTTAAAAAAACATGTAAATCCATTAACTGAATTCACCGCAGCTTTTAATGTGCAAGACAGACCAGATTATCAAAGAGTTAACCAAGAGTTGTCATTTGGATGGGTATTTCATGAAAATAAAAATATTACTTGGCATATAAATCCAATGTTGTTAAGTATTATTGATGTAAGTATCAGTAAGTCATTTCAAGAACAAATTGATCAATTAAACGATATTTACATTTCCTCAAGTTTTCAAGATCATGTTGTAGCTGGTGGTGTGTATTCTTTTGAGTACAATGATCAAAATTTAAATTTAAATACCAATTCTTTTTATGCAAAAGTTACTTTTGAAACGGCAGGAGGTGCCTTATTTAGATTACATGAATTAATAAAAAAGGATAAAAATCCAATTTCAAATAGCTATGATTTTTTAGGAATAAGATATGCTCATTTTCAAAAAACAACTTTTGATTTAAGGTTTTACCAACCAGTAGCTAATCAATCAAAAATGGTTTACAGGTTTTTTTCTGGAATTGGACTACCACGAAAAAATTTAATAGAAGCGTTACCCTTTGAAAAAAGTTTTTATGTAGGTGGGTCAAATAGCCTTCGTGCTTGGCGGGCCAGGTCTTTAGGCCCGGGTGGATTTAACGATTCCTTAAGAAGATTTGATAAAATTGGTGACATTAAGATAGAAAGTAATCTTGAATATAGATTTCCAATTTCAAGGTGGTTAGAAGGAGCTTTTTTCTTAGATTTTGGTAATATTTGGTTGTCAAGTTTTGACTCACTTAGACCAGAAGGCCAGTTCAGATGGAATCAATTTATAAACGATGTGGCAATTGGAGGAGGTTTTGGAGCCAGATTAAATTTCGAATATTTTATCTTAAGAATGGATGTAGCTATTCCAATTAAAGATCCTTCACTTGATTCTCCTTGGATATTTAACTATAAAAACAAATGGAACACCTATTTTCCTGTACAGTTGAATTTAGGTATCGGTTATCCTTTTTAAAGAAACATCCGAAATATAAAATCTTAAATGTCTTTGTTTTATAATGGTTAAAATAATAATTTTGAGAAATAATTAGAAATCCAAATCAAAATGATCAAACCAGGAGTTGCTACAGGGGACCAAGTTCAAGAAATTTTCAAACTTGCTAAATCTAAAAAATTTGCATTACCGGCCGTAAACGTTATAAGTTCAAGTAGCATTAATGGTGTTTTGGAAATGTCAAAAGAATTAAACTCCCCAGTTATTATACAGTTTTCAAATGGAGGTGCCGTTTTCAATGCAGGAAAAGGTCTTGATAATTCAAATCAAGAAGCAGCCATTGCTGGTGCAATTGCTGGAGCAAAACACATTCATACCATGTCTAAAGCTTACGGAGTACCTGTAATTCTACATACAGATCATTGTGCTAAGAAATTACTCCCTTGGTTAGATGGTTTAATCACGGCAAGTGAAAAATATTACTCCGAGAATGGCCATTCTCTTTTTAGTTCTCACATGATTGATCTTTCTGAAGAACCTATAGAAGAAAATATAGCTACATGCAGAAAATATTTAGAAAGAATGTCCAAAATTGGAATGACTTTAGAAATTGAATTAGGTATAACTGGTGGAGAAGAAGATGGTGTTGACAATACAGATGTAGACGATTCTAAACTATATACTCAACCAGAAGAAGTTGCTTATGCCTACGAAGAATTAATTAAAGTAAGCGATAAGTTCACAATTGCAGCGGCTTTTGGAAATGTTCACGGTGTTTATAAACCTGGAAATGTAAAATTAACTCCTAAAATTTTAAAAAATTCTCAAGACTTCATATCTGAAAAATTTAATTTAGAAGACAATTATATCGACTTTGTATTTCACGGTGGTTCAGGTTCGTCCGTTGATGAAATCAGAGAAGCTATTGGTTATGGAGTTGTAAAAATGAATATTGATACCGACCTACAGTATGCATATATGGCCGGAATTAGAAACTATTTTAATAAAAATAGTGAATATTTACAAGGCCAAATCGGCAATCCAGAAGGAGAAGATGTTCCAAATAAAAAATATTACGACCCAAGAAAATGGGTGAGAGAAGGAGAAAATAGTTTTATGAATAGATTAAAACAAGCGTTTAAAGATCTTAATAATATCAACACTTTAAAATAAATCAATGAGTCAAGAAGCAAAAAATCCTTGGTTTAAAAGGAAACTAAAAGGAATTATTACTCCAAGTACTGAAAAGAAAGAAACACCTGACGGTTTTTGGTATAAAACACCAACAGGGGATGTAATCGAGAAAACAGAGTTGAAAAATAATTTTTATGTAACACCTAAGGAAGGATATCATGTCAGAATAGGATCCAAAGAATATTTTGAAATTATTTTTGATGACAATGAGTTTACTTTGATTGCAGAAGATCTAAAGCCAGTAGATAAACTCAATTTTTCAGACAAAAAAAAATATGCTGATAGAATTAAAGACACTCAAAAAAAGACGGGACTAAACGACGCAATTAGAGCTGCTTTCGGTAAAACCTCTGGTCATTCTATCGTAGTAGCTTGTATGGATTTTTCTTTTATTGGCGGATCAATGGGGAACGTTATGGGGGAGAAAATTGCTCGTGCTATAGAATTAGCAATAAAAAATAAATGTCCATTTTTGTTAATATCAAAGTCTGGAGGAGCAAGAATGATGGAAGCAGGAATATCTTTAATGCAAATGGGTAAAGTAACAGCAAAACTAACGCAACTTTCAATAGCTAAGTTACCATACATATCTTTTTTAACAGATCCTACAACTGGAGGTGTTACTGCATCATTTGCAATGCTTGGAGATATTAATATTGCTGAACCAGGTGCTTTAATTGGTTTTGCTGGTCCAAGAGTAATAAAAGAAACTATTGGTAAAGATCTACCAGAGGGATTTCAAACCAGTGAATTTTTATTAAGGAAAGGTTTTCTAGATTTTATTGTGGATAGGAGAAAATTAAAACCAAAGCTAAAACAAGTTATTTCGATGTTCCAAAATTAAAAATGAGGTTCCTAATATCTTTATTTTTAATTTACTCTTCTTTTATCTTAATTTCTCAAGATTCAATCTTTATAAGGAAAAAATTCCAAAACAATCAGTCAAGTGCACTTAAGATTTTAGGAAGTTGGTCTACATTAAATTTAATAGTAAGTCCTATTTATTTAACTCATATTAAAAATAGAGGAGGGGCTAGCTCAAGCGCAGAATACTTTAATAAAATGAATTTTAATTGGAATTTAGTTAATGGTGGTATTTGTTTAGCAGGAACATTTAAGTCTAAAACTCTAAAAAATAAGAGCTGGAATAATAAAGAAGTTACCAATTCGATTATAAAATTGAAAAAAACATTATTTATAAATATGGGTCTGGATATTTCTTATTTATTGGCTGGACTAATTTTAAAAAAAGTAGCACCTAATAACCCTCTTAAAAGTCATCAATATACAGGCTTTGGAAATTCATTAATAATTCAAGGTGGATTTTTATTTGTCTTTGATTGTCTGTTTCTTAAGTCAATTAGCAATTTAGTTAAATAAAATCTATAATTAATTTATTAACTTTGAAATTCAAAGTGAATATTTTAGATATGGAAAATTCAAAACACAAAAAAGACATTAGCTTAATTAAAACGTTAATGGAAAAATCCACTAAGTTTTCAAACTTATCTGGGTATGGAGTGTTATTTACGGGTTTTTTAGCCTTGCTAGGTGCTTCTCTCGTATATTTTGATATTGGGATCTCAATTAGTGAAAAGCATATTTCTTATGCAGAACTAATTAATCAAACTGGGAGTCCAGATACTATTACAAATAAAATTAAACTTTTAGTTATTATCGCTTCTTTAATATTAATATCTTCTTTGATAGTCCTTTATTTAACTGCAAGAATTAAGTCTGGAAAACACGGAATTGTATTATTTAACTCTTCATTTTCGAGAACTTTAAAATCTTTATTTATTCCAGTTTTTTCAGGTGGAATTTTTTGTTTGTTTTTATTGTTTCATAATATGTATGGTTTAGTGGCTCCAGCAACTCTAATTTTTTATGGACTTGGACTGGTTAGTGCAAGTAAATCAAGTTATTCAGAATTAGAATTCCTTGGATATTTCGAACTTTTACTAGGAATTACAGCATCTTATTTTATGGGTTCTGGTCTATTATTTTGGATGATAGGTTTTGGAGTAGGTCATATAGTATTTGGGTTTTTTATTCATTTTAAATACGACAAAAAATAAATGGAGGGATTTAATCTCCTAAATAAAGCTTTTGATTCGAGAGTTAGACTTGGTTTAATGTCCATTCTTTCTGTAAACGAATGGATTAGTTATAAAGAGGTTAAGAATTTATTAGATTTAACCGATGGAAATTTAGCTAGCCATATACAGGCTCTGGAAAAAATTAATTTTTTAGAGATTAAAAAACAATTTATCGGTAAAAAACCTTTAACAACTTACAGAATTACTGTGATTGGTAAAAATGCATTTAAAGATCATCTTTCAGGTCTAGAAAAACTAATAAATAATTGAATTAGACAATTAATTATTTTGTACCTTAAAACAAATTCAGTTTCTTAGCATAAAAATTATTCAAATGAAAATATCAAATATCCATTTTTTTATGATTGCTTTTGCTTTCAGCCTTTATTCATGTTCAGCTCCAAGTGAAGAAACAATTCCAAGTGAAGAAACAATTCCAAGCGAAGAAACAGTTTCTACTGAAGCTTCATCAATTCCAGATGACAATATGTTCTATCAGGTGCCTACGCCAAATGAATTATTTGCAGTTTTAAAAAATTCTAAGGTATCTTACAATAGAGAAAATTTGAACGATGTGTCTAATGCTTCAAAATATGAAACAAAAGCCTCTAAGGCCTTAAATTTTGGTATTTACACAGCTGATTTAGCCTATGTTACAAGTTTAGGTCAAATGGATGATGCGGCTAGTTTTTTTGAAACTGTACGAGGTTTGTCTAAGGATTTAGAAATTGAAAATGCTGTCGATGAAGTTATTTTAAAAAGATTGCAGACAAATCTTGAAAATTCCAATCCCGATTCTTTATTTTACTTGTCTAACGAGACTTATTATAATGCCTATTCTTACCTTGAAGAAAATGACAGAAGAGATGTTTTAGGAATGATAGTAGTTGGAGGGTGGATAGAAGGTTTAAACATCATTTTAAACTTAGAACCATATAAAGAAAATTCTGAAGTTTGTCAAAGAATTGCTGACCAGAAGCTAACTCTTGAAAATTTATTAGTATTTACTTCGTCAATCCAAAATGATCAACTTACAGAAATTGTTGGTGAGCTAGCTGCAATTGAAGAAGTATTTAATTATAATTCTTCAGAAGAAACAGAATCTGCTGATTTCACTTCATCGGAATCTGAAGATGGAGTAATGATTTTTGGAGGTGGATCTTCTTCTTCTATTACTGAACAACAATTTAATGAACTAAAAAGTATAGTTCTAGACTTAAGAACCTCTATTACAGAAGGCATTTAATATTTAATAAAATTAAAATGATAAGATTTAAACTTTTAACTATAGTTGCTGTACTAACAACGGCACCAATGATTCATAAAGCACAAAGTCAAAGAGAATGCTACAACACTGTTAGTTTCTGTGAGACCCAAAAAAAGATGGGTTTTACAAGAAATATGCAAAGTTTAAGTGGAGCTTTTGAGCAGGGGGATACTTCTGTTGTTCAAATAATTGTCTACAAAAACATGGAGTACAGAATATCAGTTTGTTCTCCCTCTAACCCAGAACTTCTTGGACAATTTCAGTTCAAAATTGCTGAAGATGTTACTAAAGGAGTTTGGAAAGAGACGACTCAAAAGTTTCTTGATGAAGACGGTGTAGAGCAAACTAAAACGACAAGAAAAAGAGTTTACGAAAAAAATGAAGTAGTAAGGTATGACAACTCTCAGGATGAAATGAGCCAAGAGTTTGTTTTTCAATCGAACCAAACAAGAAAACTTAAAGTTAAAGTATATGTTCCTGAATCTGAGGGCGGTGAAATGTCTGCGGGGATGTCTGGAAGTAGCTATGCTTGTGTCGGTTTATTAATTGAACATCAACCTGGAGTAGTTTCTGGTTTTAACAGATAAATTTCAATCTTTAATAAATTCTCTGAGGTTTTATGTTAGATTTAATTAAAACCAAAAAATTTGCTCTTATTTTTTCACATAAGGGTCCTGATGGTGATTCAGTAGGCTCATCTGTTTCTTTAAGTCTTTATTTATCTAAAATTGGAATCTCCAATAAAATAATTTTCCCAGATCCCTATCCTCATTTTCTTTCATGGATGACAGGATTAGAAAACTCCTTGGTTGCTTCTGAAAAATTAGAAGAAGTAACAGAATTATTCCAACAATCGGACTTGATTTTTTGCTTAGATTTTAACCATAGATCACGAGTAGGTCATGATTTGAAAAACCTTATTTCTAATGTTGACGATAAACATGTAGTAGTATTTGATCACCACACAAAACCAGAGAATTTTGGTGATGTAGAAATTATAAATCAAAATGCTTGCTCCACAGCTGAAATTGTTTACGATTTCATCAAAAACAATAACCATCTAAATTTGATTGATTTACCTATTTCAGAGGCACTTTATACAGGAATACTTACCGATACAGGTTCTTTTAAATATTCTTCAGTATCTTCAAAAACTCATTTAATAGCTGCTTCTCTTAAGGATATAGGTCTAAATCATGTAGATATTCATACTAGAATTTTTGACCAAAATTCTCTTTCAAAAATTAATTTGTTAGGGTATGCCTTACAAAATATAAAAATTGAAAAGTCGTTGCAACTTGCATATTTATCTTTGACCGAAGATGAGTTAAGTAAATTTAACTTCAAAAAAGGTGATTCCGAAGGTTTTGTTAATTATTGTTTATCTATTGAGGGTATTGAAAATGCTTTTTTCTTAAGAGAAGATAAAGATCTTATTAAAATGTCCTTTAGGTCCAAAGGAATCTTAAAAGTTAATGAGTTTTCAGCAAATTATTATGGTGGTGGTGGTCATGAAAGAGCAGCTGGGGCAGCTATAGAAAGAAAAAATATGCAAGAAGCAGTCTCAGAATTAATAGAAAATTTTAAAGTATTTTGTTCAGATTAGTTTATCTATCGCTAGTTTTTTTACTTTTTTCTTGCGGTAAACCTCTAGAGAGGCAATCAAATTCTAATCATTCAAAAATTCAAAAAATAGATAAGTCTAAGTCTATTGAGATGAATAAGCTATGGGTCAAAGATGAAATTTTTAAAATTGATCAATATTGTTTAAGATACGGATGGAATATGGTTGTTTCTAAATCTGGAATGAGATATCAAATTATTCAATCAGAAAATAGTACCATAAAACCTATTATTGGAAGCGAAGTCACCATGTCATATGATGTAAGATTAATGGATTCCAAGCAGACCAAATGTTATCATTCTGATTCTAATGGATTGGCAAAATTTAAAGTTGAGAAATCCTTAATTGAATCTGGTATTAATGAAGTAGTCTCAATGTTAAGAAAAGGGGATAGTGCTTTAGTTATCCTACCACATCATATTGCACATGGTTTAACTGGAGACTCTAAAAAAATACCACCCCTTTCAACGGTTTTGTACTTTATTAAAATTCTTGATGTTAATGAATAAATTCTTTTATTTCTTAATTTTTATTGTTGTTTTACTTTCTTGCAACAACCCTAAAAAGTCTATAATCTCTACAAAAAATGGTTATGAACTTAACTTCCATATTTTGTCTGAAGAAAAAATTATTGATAGAACTAGTAAAATTGTAAATCTTAAAATTTTAGCTTCAGATAGTAATGGTAATTGTGTTTTTTCATCAGCAAATAACGATCTTGGTGGCATTTCATCTTTTTATTACGATTCTTCAATTTCCCAGTCTCCAATGAACGAAATTTTATTGAATTTGTATGAGGGAGATAGTGTCTCTTTTCAAATGTCTTCTAAAGTTTTTTTTGAAAGTTTTTTTGGTGTAAACACCAAATTATTTACCCCCCTTTTTCACACCTCTCTCCAAGTTCATCTCAAATTGTTAGTTTATAATAACAGACAAGAACAAACTATATACCTAAGAAATCTTCAAAATTTAGCTATTGAAAATGAGATACAGCTGCTTAAAAAAGAAATAGCTTTTTGGGATTCTAATTTTTTAAATATCTCTAAAATAAATGATATTTACGCAGTTAAACTAGATTCGGACGATTCTTTTTCCATGGTTAACGATTCTTTAGATAGCAGTATTGGATTGTACTATTCTCTATGTGATATTAAGGGGAGAGAGATTTACCAAACCCCAAATTTTGAACCAGAATATTACGAAGCTAACACAGATGGTCAGCTTTTAGATGGGTTTAAAACACTAATTAACACCTTTAATAGGGGAGACTCCATTTTAGCGGTGATTCCATCAAAATTTATGTTTAAAGAAAGGGGTTCATATGTAAATAAAATTCCTCCTTATTGCCCTTTAAAAGTAAATCTAAGAATTCATTGAGTTTTAAGAAATAATAAAAATTGTTGGATGCTTTTTAAGAACAATATTATCTTTTTTTAGATTGAATATTTTTTTGGTGAAAATTTTCTCATTCGACCCTGTGATATCCATTGCAACGCATAATTTTCTACTTTCTGGATGTAAATTATTTACGATATCTAAAAATACTTTTTGGTTCCTGTAAGGTGTCTCTATAAATATATGAGAACCAGTATTTTCTTTTAATTTTTTAATGGCCGTAATTCTTTCATTTTTTTCAATTGGTAAATAACCATGAAATTGAAATTTTTGTCCATTGAGACCACTTGCCATAAGACCTAATAAAATGGATGAAGGACCTATGAGTGGCTTTGTTATTATTTTATTTTCATGACAAATGGCACATAATCTTTGACCAGGATCTGCAATTCCTGGGCATCCAGATTCACTCATGACCCCCACATCATTTCCCTCCAATATTAATTCAAGAACTTTATAATAATCTGCTTCTTTTGATTTTTTATTAATTATTTCAAATTGTGTGTTATCAATATCGTATTCAGGATTTATTTTCCTTAAAAACCTTCTGCTAGTTCTAATGTTTTCTACTGCAAATACATTTAATTTATTTACTATGTCAATTAAATAGTTAGGGATCAGCCCTGGGTTAAAGTCGGCTTCACTATGTATAGGTACAGGTATTAAATATAATTTACCTCTTCCCATTTGTAGGAATTTTTTTAATTATTTCGTTACAAGCAGATTTCAATAGCTTGTATACATTTTCAAAGCCATCATTGTCGTAGTAAGGATCTGGTACAGATAGTCGTTCTTCTGGGTTAATATTTTTTAGAATTAATTCCACTTTTTCGCATTCAATTTTGTTAGAGCAAAGTTTTATAAGATTACTATAATTCATGGTGTCCATTGCATAAATTTTATCATAACATTTAAAGTCTTTGGTATTAAATTGTCTAGCTTTTTGAGTGCTTATATCAATATTATGAATTTTAGCTACTTCAATACTTCTTTGATCGGGTAATGAACCAATATGCCAGCTTCCAGTACCGGCTGAGTCCACTTTTATTGATAAACCTTTTTTTTTGGCTAAATCCTCTAAAATTCCTTGAGCTAATGGAGACCTGCAGATGTTTCCCAAGCATACCATGAGAACCTTGTACATTTATCTATGATTTATTGAACGCTTAGTTTCTTTTCTAAATCAACTAAATAAGTTCTGAAATGTTTATCAGTTTCAGCTAGATTATTTACTGTTCTACATGCGTGTAGTACTGTCGCATGATCTTTTCCTCCACAATGCATACCAATATTAGCTAATGATGATTTAGTCATTTTTTTAGAGAAATACATGGCGATTTGACGAGCTTGAACTACTTCTCTTTTCCTAGTTTTAGATTTCATCAACTCTATAGGTAGGTCAAAGTAATCGCAAACTACCTTTTGAATGTATTCAATTGAAACTTCTCTTGCAGTATTTTTAACAAACTTATCGATCATTTGTTTGGCAAGATCTAACGTTATAGATTTCTTGTTAAGTGAAGACTGAGCAATTAAAGAAATAAGAGCGCCTTCTAATTCTCTAATATTGTTGGAAATGCTGTAGGCAAGATATTCAACAACCTCAGATGGTAATTCTATTCCATCTGCATACATTTTTTTATTTAAGATAGCAATTCTTGTCTCTAGGTCAGCCATTTGGAGATCTGCTGATAGACCCCATTTAAATCGTGATAATAACCTTTGTTCCATCCCTTGCATTTCAACAGGTGCTTTATCTGAGGTTAATACCAATTGTTTTCCAGTCTGGTGAAGATGATTGAAAATATGGAAGAAAACATCTTGAGTTTTTTCTTTTCCAGCAAAAAACTGAACATCATCAATGATAAGAACATCAATCATTTGATAAAAATGAATGAAATCATTAGTTGAATTATTTTTTACAGAATCTATGAACTGATGCGTGAACTTTTCTGAAGAAACATAAAGAACAGTTTTGTTCGGGAATTGATCTTTAATTGAAATACCAATGGCATGACCTAAATGTGTTTTTCCTAAACCAACACCACCATAAATTAATAGTGGATTGAAAGCAGTTCCACCTGGTTTTTCGGCTACTGCAAAACCAGCTGATCTGGCTAGTCTATTGCAATCTCCTTCAATAAAATTTTCAAATGAATAATTAGGATTAAGATTAGAGTCAACATTAACTTTTCTTAGTCCAGGAATTACAAATGGGTTTCTGATAGTTTTGTTGCCAATATCTAAAGGCATGCTTACTTGAGGATTTTTTAAAACGTTATTGTCAGTAGTTGGTATTTTAATAGTGTAAGGGTTTTTATTTCCACTATTGTTTTCCATAACAATGCTGTATTCTAATTTTGCATCGGAGCCTATTTCTTTTCTTATTATTTTTTTAAGTAAATCAACATAATGTTCTTCAAGCCATTCGTAAAAAAATTGTGAAGGAACTTGTATGGTTAAGACCTTACTCTTTAGTTTAACAGCTTTAATAGGTTCGAACCATGTTTTGTAAGCTTGAATAGATACATTGTCTTTAATTACATCAAGGCAATTTTCCCAAGTTGATTCGAATGTTTTACTCATTTATTTAAAATTATTATGTTAAAAATTTACGATTTAAAAACAGCCTATTGAGGTAGGTCGATATTTAAATATGTTTTGTTAAAAACAGTTAACAAATATTTAATAAAAAAGTTAAAAAAAAAACTTATTTGCTATTGTTTTTTAAAAATATTTTATTTTGACAAAAAATTAAATTTTGGCATAATTTTTTTTGAAATTTTTGTTCATAGAGACTTCATTCACTATTTTATTTTTCTTTGAAAAATCAATATCAATTCTTCCCAAAGCTAGGGCACCCCAGCCAGCTTGATTAACAACTACGTTTTTGTTCTCAGAGTTCTTAATATTCTTAGCTTTATTTAGAAATGTATGGGTATGTCCACCAATAATTACATCTATATTTTTAGAAGCTCTAGCGAGTTTTAAGTCAGAAATTTGATCAGATTCATAATCATAGCCAAGATGACTTAGGCAAATAACCAAATTACATTGATGTTTAGATTTCAGTTCTTGAGCCCAATAGTTAGCTGTTTTTAAAGGATCTAGGTATTTTGTTTTTTTATAACTTGAAATAGAAACTAACCCATCTAATTTTATACCAATACCAAAAATTCCAATTTTAATATTGTTTATTTCCTTAATTAAAAATTTTTGAGTTTTACCATTTAAAACAGTTTCTGTAAAATCATAGTTGGAACATAAAAAAGGAAAATTTGCATGATGAATTACGTTTTTAAATCCATCTATCCCATTATCAAAATCGTGATTCCCCATAGTGGAGGCAGCGTAACCCATTTCACTCATGATTTTAAACTCTAAACTGCCCTTATATTTATTAAAATACGGAGTTCCCTGAAAAATATCTCCAGCATCAAGAAGAATAACGTTCTTTTGAGAAGATTTAATTTTTTTAACCATGCTAGCGATTCTCCTCAAGCCTCCTAATCCAGAATATCTAGAATGATTTGTTGGGAAGGAATCAATATGGCTGTGAATGTCATTCGTATGAAGAATAGTTAATTTTTTATTCTCTTTTTTTATAAAGCTAAAACTGTTTAAAAATGGAATACTTAAACCAGCAAAAATAATTTTTTTTGTAAAATCTCTTCTATTGGTTAATTTGGATTCTTCCATCAAGTTGTGCATTTACATTAATATTATCATCACCTATTTCTCTAACATAGCTTATAATTACGTCTCTTAAAAGTAATTTTGTATTAAAAAGAATTTGGCAATCTTTTAAAAAGCTCATGCCATCTCCTCCGTTTGCAAGGTAGTTTGTGGTAAGAATTTTATATTTAGTTCCGGGATTAAATTCTTTGGTATTTATAAAACATCTATTTATTTTATCTCCGGTTAATTTAATCCTAATTCCACTAAGAGGAACACCAGATTTTCGTTGGTGACTGGAGAACGATTTTTCTTGAATATAATTTAGAAGTTTAAGCATAATATCGCCTTCAATCTCTAATATTACTAGATAGTTGTCAAAGGGCATAATCTCGAAAACATCTCTAATTCGTATGGGTCCTTTATTTAAAGAATTTCTAAAACCACCATTATTTAAAACACAAAAATCTGGAGTGTATTTGGTGTTTTTCACCTCTCTTTTTATGTACGCTTGAGAAAGATCAGTGATAAAATTCCCTAACAAACCCTCAGGACAACCAACATCCATAATAACATCAGAATGGTTAATTATTTCATCCATTTCTTTTGCAATCGAATCTCTGTATGCATCTAAGTTTAATTCATTGAAATTATATTCTTCAATTTTATTTTCAGCATTTATATTTAAAGATTTTACGTTAACAATTTTGTAACCTTTACAGGAGAATATAAGTATAGTTAATATTATGGAAATACCTAAGTATTTAATTCTAGAATTTTTATCCATCTAACAAACTTATTAATAATGTATCAATTTACTGTAAATATAAGAGTTAGATATGCGGAAACAGATCAAATGGGTTATTGTTATTATGGTAATTATGCTCAATATTTTGAAGTAGCCAGAGTAGAAACCTTAAGGTCTTTGGGAGTTAGCTATAAAGATTTAGAAAATAGTGGAATATTATTACCAGTTTCTGAATATAATATTAAATACATATTACCAGCCTTATACGATGAACAATTATCAATTAATTGCGCAATAAAAGAAATTACAGAATTTAAGATCAAATTTGATTATAAAACCCATAACGAAGAAGATAAATTACTTAATTTTGGTAGTACTACTTTGGTATTTGTAGACAAACAAACTAAAAAACCTGTAAATTGTCCTTCAGCCATAAAAAGTAAATTAAAAAACCAATCATGAGAACTAAATTTTTTATATCAATTGTAACACTTTTATTTGGTATCAATTTAAATGCTCAGTCATTTAAGAAATTGTATTACGAAGCTTTAAACTTTCTTGAAGTATACGATTTTGAAGCTGCACTTCCAATTTTAAACGAGATGTATCAGTTAGATTCTAGTAATGCCAATACTTGTTTTACAATTGGTAATTGTTTAATGAACATCCCTCACAAAGAAAAGGAAGCAATACCTTATTACGAAAAGGCTATGGAGAATCTGACTGTAACCTACAGAATGTCTAATCATAAGGAAACAAAGGCCCCGCTAGACGTAATTGAACTTTTAGGAAATGCCTATCACATGAATTATGAGTTTGAAAAAGCTATTGAAAAGTATGAGTTTTTTGAAAAATTTATTTTTGAAACAGATGTTGAATCTAAGATGATCAATAAAAGAAAGGTTAGAAAGTCAAAATTTGCTTTAGATCTTATTAAAAACCCAATTAACATCAAAGTGAAAGCCGTCGATGTTTTAAACACTAAGTTTTCTGAGTACAGACCATTAGTAAACGCAGAAGACAATATTTTATACTTCACATCTAAAAGACCTGGTGGGTCTTCTGAGATAAAAGATGACCAGGGTAATTATTACGAAGACATTTACTATTCTGAAAAGAAGAATAATGTCTGGTCTAAGCCGTCACTTGCAATCGGTGATCTAAATATTGACAAAAGTTCTTCAGCTTTATATTTGTCTGCTGATGGTGAACATATTTTCACCTCAAAAGTAAATAATGATTATAAAGTTGGACCACTCGGGAGAGGAGTTTATGAATCTTTTCATAATGGTTACAACTGGGCAAAACCTCAATTTTTAGGAAATAATATCAACTCTGATTTTTGGGAAACAGCTGCAACCTTAGACCTTTATGAAAATATTTTATTTTTTGTAAGTGATCGAGAAGGAGGATATGGAGGAAGAGATATTTGGATGGTTAAAAAACTACCGAACGGAAATTGGACAGAGCCTTTAAATTTAGGAGAACCAATCAATACCGAATACGATGAAGAATCTCCTTATTTACATCCAGATGGAAAAACAATTTATTTTTCATCAATAGGTCACAAATCAATGGGTGGTTTTGATATCTTTAAATCAACATTAAATGAAAATTTAACTTGGTCTTCACCAGTAAATATGGGTTATCCGATTAATACAGTAGGTGACGATCTGTTTTTCACGCCCTCCGTCAGTGGTAATCATGCTTTTTTCTCGTCTTACAGAGAGACAGGTAAAGGCGAGTATGATATATACGAATTAAGTCTTTTAGACGAAGTAGAATCACATCTATCTGTTTACAAAGGGGTTGTTAAAAGTCAAAATGAAGTCGTATTAAAAGACTTGACAGTCTCAGTAATAAATGAAAAATCTTTTTCAAATTATAAAAATTATCATCCTAATGATTCTACAGGACATTTTGTATTTGTTTTACAGGCTGGTCATAATTACAACATAGAATTTAAATTTGATGACATGATTGCTTATGACACCATAAGAGTTCCAGAAGACGAATTTGGTATTCATGAATACACTAAGATTGTAGAAATCAAAGAAAAAGAGATTGTTATTTCAAAAGGGTTTGAGGTTGCAGGTTCAATTGTTAATAGCGAGGATTTAAGCCAACTATCTAAAAATAATGAGAGTACATTACAAATTTTTGAGCCTCAAAAAAAATCTGATGAAGAAACAGGGTTTGATAATTCTATTTCTCTTATAGAAAATACTCCAGACACCTCTGTTTTGGCCATTACTAATAAAGAAAAACACATCACATTTTATGACAATATTTATTTTAAGACAGAAAGTTCAAATATTTCTAATCACGAAAAATCCAAATTAGATCAATTAATTAAAGATTTAAAAGATAATCCAACTTGGACCATAAATTCTATAGGCCATACTGACAGCAAGGGTTCTATTAGATACAATCAAATCTTATCGTCACTAAGATCACAGTCTGTAAAGACTTACATAACTAATAGAGGAATTAATTATAAAAGAATTCATACAATTGGAAAGGGTGAAAGTATTCCAATTGCTGAAAATATTGATGATGTCTCAGATAGTGCTAACAGAAGAGTAGAAATTCAAATCGTTAAGTAAATGCTTCAAAAACTAAGCATTTCTAATTATGCTTTAATTTCAAGTTCTCATATTGACTTTAAAACTGATTTTACAGTAATTACTGGTGAAACTGGTGCTGGAAAGTCAATTATCTTTGGTGCAATTGAATTACTTCTAGGGTCTAGGACCTCTAATAAAGTACTAAAGAATTCTAATAAAAAATGTGTAGTTGAGGGTGTGTTTTCTCAAAACGAACAAGTACTTAAGCAGTTAGTAAGTATGGATTTAGAGGTTAATGAGGATTTAATCATTCGTAGAGAAATTAGAAAAAATGGTAGTTCAAGATCGTTTATCAACGATTCACCGGTCAAAATTGAGCAACTGAAAATTATGAGTCAGTATATTATTGAGGTTAATGGGCAACATTTAGTTCATAAAATGGGTTCGTTAACTTTTAAATACGATTTTATAGATAGTTTTATAAATCAAGAACCTGTTTTATCAGATTATAAAAATGCTTATCACAAATACAAGCAATCTCTTGATAAACAAATATTGCTCAAGAAAAGAGTTAATATTCTGAATGAAAAAAAAGATTTTCTTAAATTTCAAATGGATGAGTTATCTAACTACGATATAGATAATTGGGACGAGCAGATAATTGAAGATGAATTTAAAATAGCTTCAAATCAAGAAGAAATAAATTCTATATTAAGTAAAATTAATGACGTTTATTATAATAATAACGGTATTTTAAAGTTATTGGAAGATTTGAAAAGTCATGGGTCAGATTTTTTAGCTCATGTAAGTAGCTTTACTTCATTAAATAATAGAATTAGTTCTGTTAAGATTGAATTAGAAGATGTTTTTCAAGAGATAAATTCTCAATTTAAATCAACCTCTCCAAATCAAGATAAACTGCAAGAATTAGATGAATTACTTAGGAAAATTAACTACCTGTTGAAAAAGTTTAATGCTGTAGACTTGAACTCTTTGTTAGTCAAAAAGAAATTAATTAATAAAGAATTATCTGAATTTGAGGACTTAGATAAAGATTTAAATGCCGCGAATAAAGATGTCAAAAATAATGAATCCAAGTGTCACGAGTTAGGAGAAAAACTTTTTTCAATCAGATTAAAACAAATACCTCAAATTGAAGAGGAGATTAATTCTATTTTGAGTAAATTATCAATGGATCATGCTAATTTTAAAATCAATTTACTTCATAATAACGATATTACCTTCAACGGAACTGATGGTATTGATTTACTAATTGCCGTAAATAACACGAATAACTATTACCCATTACATAAATTTTCATCTGGTGGTGAATTGTCAAGAGTCGCTCTTGCAATGAAATACATCACATCTTCATACAACAGTATCCCCACTCTGATATTTGACGAAATTGATTCAGGAATAAGTGGTAAAGTTGCTTCTGAAGTAGGTAAGTTGCTAAAAGAGATCTCTACAAGTACACAAGTAATAAATATAACTCACTTGCCTCAAGTTGCAGCCATTGCAAATCACCACTTAAACGTAAATAAAACAGATATATCTGGAGAAATGGAATCGGATATAAATTATTTAATTAAAAAAGATAGGATTCAAGTATTGGCAAAAATGCTCGGAGGGGATAAAACAGGAAAGGCTGCATTAAATAATGCTCTTGAACTTCTTAATTAACGGTTGTCAATTTCGTCTACACCAACATATTTACTTTTTTGCCATAAAAATTGATTGGGAAGTATCTTATAATTAGCAGCAAGTGAATTGATGTTTATTTTAATGGTTACTCCATCTTTTGTTTTAATGGATGCCTCTTTAATGGTTTTTTTAGTTTCGTTTACCTCCATTATTACTGTATGGTAATTACTTTCACTAGGGTTGGATGGGAACAATTTAATTTTATGTAATAAATCGTTATTTAATTTCATGTTACTAATGTATTTAAATTTAAATCCGTCTTGCCAAATACTGAATACCTCACTTGGGTTAATGGTGTTATCTAAATCATCTAAAAGGTCGATGTAACACTCGTTGTCTTCAATTATATAAGTCCAAACGTTTACACCATCAGAAATAACTTCTCTTTCATTGGTTTTATAATAAAACTTCTCTTCTTGGATTAGTGCATAACCATTTTGATTTTCATTAAAATCTTCACTTATGATTTCTAGATCAAAATTGAATTTAGTAGAAGTATTATTTTCAATTGAATTACTTATTTTTTGCAATATATTTTTACACTTTTCTTGATCAGAGTCAACTTGAGCAAATACTGATAATGTTAAAAAATTAAATAATATAATTAATAGGCAAGTTCCTTTTTTTAAATTCATAATTTCCCTTTTTCTCTAAGATTACTCAAAAACTGTTCCAAAGCTAAAATATCGGGTATAAGTACTTCTCTAGCTTTACTTCCTCTATGTGGTCCTAGTAAACCAGTTGCTTCTAGTTGGTCCACTATTCTTCCAGCTCTATTATATCCAAGTTTTAATTTTCTCTGAAGCAGCGAAGCTGATCCTTGTTGATGGTTAACGATGACTTCAGCAGCATCTTCAAATAAGCTATCTAAGTCATCATCGAGTTCTTTTAATTCACTAGTTTCATCAATATATTCAGGAAGTAAGAAAGCATTTGGATAACCTCTTTGTGATCCAATAAAATCAGCAATTTTGTCCACCTCTGGTGTATCAACAAATCCACATTGCAGTCTTATTAATTCATTTCCTGGTGAAAATAGCATATCTCCTCGACCTATTAATTGGTCGGCACCACCTGCATCTAAAATTGTTCTTGAATCTATTTTAGAAGTAACTCTAAAAGCAATTCTTGCAGGGAAATTTGCCTTAATTGTTCCAGTAATGACATTTACCGAAGGTCTTTGTGTAGCAATTATTAAATGAATACCGACTGCTCTTGCTAATTGGGCTATTCTTGCCACTGGTGTTTCTACTTCTTTTCCAGCAGTCATTATAAGATCTGCAAATTCATCAATGACAAGAACAATATAAGGCATGTATTTATGACCTTTTTCTGGATTAAGTTTTCTTTGTATAAACTTGTGATTATATTCTTTTATGGTTCTTACCATAGCTTCCTTTAAAAGCTCATATCTTGCTTCCATTTCAACACATAAACTGTTTAGTGTGTTAACTACTTTGGTAGTATCTGTTATAATAGCTTCTTCCTCATCGGGAAGTTTGGCTAAGAAATGTCGTTCAATTTTATTATAAATAGTAAGTTCTACTTTTTTGGGATCTATAAGAACAAATTTTACTTGAGAAGGGTGTTTCTTATAAATAATTGAAACTAGTATGGCATTAAGTCCTACAGATTTCCCTTGTCCAGTAGCTCCGGCCATAAGCAGGTGTGGCATACGTGTTAGGTCGGTAATTAAAGTTTCATTAGATATGGTTTTACCTAATGCAATAGGTAATTCCATTGTAGAATTTTGGAATTTATCTGATGCAATAAGGGACTTCATTGCAACTATTTCAGGTTTAGAATTGGGAACTTCAATACCTACAGTTCCTTTTCCAGGCATTGGAGCAATAATTCTTATTCCAAGGGCAGCCAAACTTAAAGCTATATCATCCTCAAGATTTTTTATTTTAGAAATACGGACTCCAGGTGCTGGAATGATTTCATATAAAGTTACTGTTGGACCAATAGTAGCTTTTATTTTAGAGATGTTTATCTTATAGTTAAGAAGAGTTTCAATAATTTTGTTTTTATTGGCTTCGAGTTCATCTTTGTCAACTGATATATTCCCACTTCCGTGTTCTTCCATTAAATCAATATTTGGAAGTTTATAGTCAGATAAGTCTAATTTAGGATCGTACGGTCCAAATTCTTTTACTTTGCTATCAATATCTTTTTTTGAAAGTTCAGTTTCAGAGACTCCGACCTGTACAGCTAAATTTACATCACTTTTGACTTCAGTTTCAGGTTCTTTTTTAGCTACAGGATCATTATTTGGTATGTTTATTTCCAACTCACTTGTAAGAGGATCTGCAGTTTCATTTTTAATATTTGGATCTTCTTGTTTTAGAATGACTTCATTGACAACTATATTTTCAGTTGTAGCAGTTTCAGTTTTTTCAAAAACATTTGAAAATCCATTATCATCAACTTTCTTTTCAAAAAACTTTTTGGAGATTTTATTAAAAAAATTAACAATCCAACTTAGCGAAGGATTGAATAATAAAATAACTGCTGTTGTAGCGAAGAAAAAAATAAATACACCTGTTCCAATTTGACCAAGAACACCAACCAACCAAGTATTTATTATTTGTCCATATAATCCGCTCATGAAATCCAAATTAGAGGATTGGAATACGAATCCTAGAAAGATACATGTCCAAACTAAAGCTACAAAACTTACTTTTAATGTTTTTACTAGTGGGAGTAATTCGTGTTTAAATAAAGCTTTAAAACCAATAATAAATAAAATAAAAGCAAAAATATAAGATGAAATACCGTACCAAATTTTCATGAATTTGTGAGCAGTATAGGCTCCGAATTTACCAAGCCAATTATGAATTTCACTTGCATCCCCGTTAAATACAAAACTTAGGGATTTACCATCAATGATACTTAGATCGTATTTCCAAGTAAATAAGTAAGAGGTAAATGCAAAGAATAAGTAGGTAGAAAGTAACAATAAAAATAATCCAGAAGTTTTATGGAATCTTTCATCTGATAAAAAAAATTTAATACCTGAAAAATAATCTTTACTATTACTCTTTTTTTTAGTATTAAACTGAAAATTTTTATATTGGTTTTTTGAGTTCATCTTATTTATATAATCAAAAATAAACTAAACAGAATTCTTAATACATCCAAATTAAATGTATTCTTAACGACACTTTGTTAGGAATTATTGAGTCATTAATTCTTGGAATTCCTTCATGGTGTAAATGGATGTGTTTTTATCAATTTCAAAGAGTATTGGGTCAACGATGGTGTCATTAATTTCAATAGCGCTGTAAGAAGAGATGAATTTTGGAGAAATTATTTCATAATAAAGCGGAAAACCATTTAGATTTTTAAAGTTATTGTTGTATGATTTGCTGATCTGTTTTGTGTAATAAATAGTTGAAGTTGAGTTTTCTTCATTTATAATAGCTTTGAAACAATTAAAGTCCAAGATTTTCTTTTTGTTTTGAGAATAAGATATTTTTTCAATTTCGTTAGAATCTTCTTTTATAACAATGCCAAATTTTTTGTCCATTAGTTGAATTAAAAGCATGTGCTTTTTAGTGATCGTGTCAATTAACGTACTTTGAATACCTATTCTTGTGTGCTGATCTACTCTTGCCATTTCACCTGAAATATAAAAATCCATTTTTGATGGCATTAATTTATTTTCAAAGGAGGAATCTAAGTAATCATGATTAATTTCATAAGTAATAACACCTTCAAATCCTTGACCATAGCAATTACAGGAGAATATAACTAGTAAAATTTGAGTCAACCTAATCAATACACTTAAAAATTGACAACATGGATTTTATCTCGGTTAAATACTTTTTAGTTTCTAAGAAAAGGTATTCTTTACCAAGTGTATTAAATTCTTTGGTAGTAAACCCCTTTGATATTTGGGTAGCACTGAAGTGCATCTCCATTCCATATTGTTCAATACTGTATTCTAATAATACTTTTTCAATTTCGTGAAATGGGGTGCACCAATTTACATCCTTTATTTCAATATTTTGAGCAACTTTTATCTTGTATGTAGAATCATTTTTAAGTGATTGAACTTCTAATTCTTTACATTCAACATCTAAGTAATTAAAACTAACATTTTCTGATTCTAATATTTCATATTTAGGTAAATTATCAAGCAAATAATAAATTGAATTAGAATCCAAAGAAGTATATTTTTTATTATTTCCTAATCCAAAAATTAGTTTTACATTTTTAATGTTACAATCGTTAACTAGCCCCAAACTAGATCCCTTTGTAGGGAAAATAAATTCATTTTCGTATTGGTTTTCATTAAAGGTCATTATCATTTTCTTAGGTAATAAAAAAAGTAACGATTCATGATTTTTTTCAAGACATGGATAAGTAATATCATACTCTATTCTACCAGAATTAAAGTCGTTATTTCCATTTTTGCATGTAACCAATGTTAAGGTTGAAATAAATAAGATGAATATTTTAAATTTACGCACTATATGGTATTAAATAATGTTGTGAATATAAAAGATTTTTATTTAATAAAAATTAAAAAAGCTGTTGAATTTTGTGTTAATTGGTGGTGTAAATTGTTTTTCACTAATTGCGCAAATAATAATTTTTTCACTTTCATTTTTTAATAATTCTTCTGACTCTATTTTTTGATTGTAAATAAAATGTCCAATTTTATTTTTGTTGTTACTTATCCATTTAAATTGTTTCCTGTTTTTTAAAAGTTCTTCTGCAATTTTTTTCCCCTTTTTACCTGCTCCCCATAAGACAAGATCTCCTTTCTGTTTCCACTCAAATTCTATGAAATATTTAAGTTTTAAAGTTATAAAGTTTTTAAACTGATAAATCTTGCTGTTTCTTGATGTCCTTTTGGGATGGTCTCTCCATAGATGTACAATTCTACTAGTCGCCGTTAGCTTTATACCTGCGTAAAATAATTTAAAGGCAAAATGGTAGTCTTCAGGATATGTCAAATCATTGAATCCGTTAATTTTTTCGAAATGTTTTCGCTCCATCATCCATGCTGAAGAAGGAATGGTACATTCTTTATATAATTCTTCAAAGTTTTTTGTATTGGTTGTTAATGTATTTAACCATTCAGCATAATTCAAATAACCACTTCCCATATCTTTATCACTGGAAAAATAAGATACTTTACCAATAGCAATATAAGCATCTTTTTTTTCAAGAAGTTTATTTCTTAAATCTTCAATTTTCGTTTCAGACATAAGATCGTCTGCGTCCATTCTACTAATAAATCTTCCGTTAGCTAATTTAGACCCTGTGTTCAAGGCATCAATTATCCCAATTCCATCATTTTTTAAAACTTTAATCCTTGGATCTCTTAATTTGAATTTATTGGCTATATCAAGTGAATTATCGATCGATCCATCATTAACCAAAATTATTTGCAAATTGTTGTAGCTCTGATTTAAAATAGAATTTAAACAATCTTCAAAATAGGGCATCGGGTTTTTAAAGGGTATAATTACACTTACCAAAATATTTTCAATTAAAAGTTAACCGTTACAAATATTCATCTTTATATTTGTTTTTGAAAGAATAAAAATATGTTTGAAAATTTAACTGAAAGATTTGACAGAGCTTTTAAAGTACTAAAGGGTCAAGGACAGATAACAGAAATCAATGTTGCTGAAACATTAAAAGAAGTAAGAAGAGCACTTCTTGAAGCTGATGTTAGTTTCAATACCGCTAAATCATTTACAAACAAGGTAAAGGAAAGAGCTTTAGGGCAAAATGTACTAAACAGCATCTCTCCAGGTCAACTTTTAGTTAAAATTACCCAGGAAGAACTAACAGCTCTTATGGGAAGTGAAAAAGCTGATCTTAATACTTCTGGCAATCCAAGCATTATTTTAATGTCTGGATTACAGGGTTCTGGTAAAACTACTTTCTCAGGAAAGTTGGCAAATTTTTTAAAAACAAAGCAAAATAAGAAACCTTTATTAGTTGCTTGTGACGTCTATCGTCCAGCTGCTATCGACCAATTGCATGTTGTCGGAGAGGGTATTGATGTTGAGGTATTCTCGAACAAAGAAGAAAAAAACCCAGTTAAAATTGCAGAGGATGGAATAAAATTTGCTAAGGACAATGGATTCAATTTAGTAATTATCGATACTGCTGGTAGGTTAGCTGTAGATGTTGATATGATGAATGAAATTTCTAACATTAAAAAGTCTATTCGTCCAACAGAAACGTTATTTGTAGTAGACTCAATGACAGGTCAAGATGCAGTTAATACTGCAAAGGCATTTAATGAAAAAGTAGATTTTGACGGAGTCGTTTTAACCAAGCTTGATGGGGATACCAGAGGAGGAGCAGCATTATCCATTAAGTCAGTTGTGAATAAACCAATAAAATTTATTGGAACTGGAGAAAAAATGGACGCTTTAGATGTCTTTCATCCTGATAGAATGGCAGATCGAATCTTAGGTATGGGAGATGTTATTTCCTTAGTTGAAAGAGCTCAAGAACAATACGATGAAGAATCAGCAAAGAAACTTCACAGAAAGATTAAAAAAAATCAGTTTGATTTTAACGATTTTAGAGATCAAATAGGTCAGATTAAAAAAATGGGTGGTGTTAAAGATATAGCAGGAATGATTCCTGGAATGAAAAAAGCATTGAATGGAAGCGAAGTTGATGAAAGTTCTTTTGTTCCTATTTTAGCCATGATTGATTCCATGTCTCCAAAAGAAAGGTCTAATCCAGATTTGATTAACATGCAGAGAAAAAAGAGAATTGCAGTGGGCAGTGGCAACGATATACAAGAAGTAAATAAATTGATGAAGCAATTTAATCAGACTAAAAAAATGATGAAATTGATGAGCAACAAGCAAAATATGATGAATATGATGAAACAGTTTAAAAAAATGGGTGGTAAAATGCCAATGTAATTTCTATGCAAATTTTAGACGGAAAACAAACATCACTAGTTATTCAAGAAGAGTTAACAAAAAAAGTTAAACTACTTACATCAAAAGGTGAAAAACCTCCGCACTTAGCAGCCATACTTGTAGGTGACAACGGTGCTAGCAGAACATATGTTAATGCTAAAGTAAAAGCCTGTCAAAGAATTGGTTTTCAATCATCCTTGATAGAGTTAGATAATAATGTTACAGAGAAAGAGTTATTAGATGAAGTTAGAAAATTAAACACTAATACATCTGTAGATGGTTTCATTGTGCAGTTGCCTTTACCCAGTCATATTAATGAAAACAAAATAATTTTATCAATAGATCCCAATAAAGATGTTGATGGATTTCATCCAGAAAATATTGGTAAAATGACTTTAGGTATGCCTTCTTTTTTACCAGCAACTCCTAATGGGATTATGGAGCTATTAAAAAGATACGAGATTCCAACTGAAGGAAAGCAAACAGTGGTCTTAGGAAGAAGTAATATTGTTGGTACTCCAATAAGTATTTTAATGTCAAGAAAAAATTATCCAGGAAATTCTACAGTAACACTAGCACATAGTAGAACTGGAAATTTGAAACAACTTTGTTTAAATGCAGACATATTAATTGTTGCAATTGGAATCCCTCAATTCATTACTTCAGAAATGATTAAACCCGGTGCAGTGGTAATAGACGTTGGGATCCATAGAGTAGAAGATTCATCTAAAAAAAATGGTTTTAAATTGTTAGGAGATGTAGATTTTACTAATGCCTCTCAAAAATGTTCGTTTATAACACCTGTTCCTGGAGGGGTAGGACCTATGACTATTGCATCACTATTAATGAATACTTATATTGCTAACAATGGGAGATATTAAAAAGGTTTTAGTTGCTAATCGAGGCGAAATTGCACTTCGTGTAATGAAAACTTGCTACAGGATGAATATAAAAACTGTTGCTATTTTTTCAGACGCAGACCAAAAAGCCCCTTTTGTAAAATATGCAGATGAAAAAATTTATATTGGTCCTTCACCATCGAATAAAAGTTATTTAAATCAAGATTTAATAATTAAATCTGCAATAGACTACGAGGTTGATGCTATTCATCCTGGATATGGTTTTCTTTCTGAGAATTTTGAATTTGCTCAAAAGGTAGTTGATGCAGGTTTAATTTTTATAGGACCGTCACCTTTTGCTATCCAAGTAATGGGAGATAAACTTTCCGCTAAAAAAACAGTTTCTAAATTTAAAATCCCATTGGTGCCTGGATTAGATGAAGAAATAACAGATCTGGATTTAGCCATGAATACTGCTGAAAACATAGGATTCCCAATTTTAATAAAAGCTTCAGCTGGAGGAGGAGGAAAGGGAATGAGAATAGTCCACCATAAAAAAGAATTTAAACAACAAATGGAACGAGCGGTAAGTGAAGCAGAAAAATCTTTTGGTAATGGTGCTGTTTTCATTGAGAAATATTTAGAGAAACCAAGACATATTGAAATTCAAATTTTAGCTGATCAGCATGGAAATGTGGTATATCTATTTGAAAGAGATTGTTCCGTTCAAAGACGTCACCAAAAAGTAATTGAAGAAGCTCCATCGTCTGTTTTATCTGAAAAACTTAGAAAAGAGATGGGAGAGGCTGCTTGTAAAGTGGCAAAATCTTGCAACTACCATGGTGCAGGTACAGTAGAATTCATCTTTCAAGATGAACAATTTTATTTTCTTGAAATGAATACTAGATTACAAGTTGAACACCCTGTTACTGAAATGATAACAGGTTTAGACTTAGTAGAACAACAAATTATTATTGCTAATAACCAAAGATTAAATTTTTCTCAAAGCGATTTAAAAATAAATGGACACTCTATCGAAGTAAGAGTATGTGCAGAAGATCCATTTAATAATTTCTTACCTGATACTGGGATTATAGAATTATATGAGATACCTCATGGAAATGGAGTTAGAGTTGACGATTGTACTTATCAAGGTGCTGAAGTTTCAATTTATTACGATCCAATGATTTCAAAACTAATTGTCCACGCTAATAACAGAGTAGAGGCAATTCAAAAAATGATCAATGCTATAAATAATTACACCATTTACGGTGTGAAAACTACTCTCCCTTTTTGTAAATTTGCTCTAAATCATCCTGATTTTAGAAATGGAAATTTTGATACGAGATTTGTAAATTTATTTATTGAAGATTTTAAGAATTCTTTTTCAAGTGATCTGGTAATGGATGCTGGTTTAGCAGCCATTTTTAAATTAGAAAAACTGGATGCAATAAACGTCTCTTACCTCCCATCAGAAACTAACAATTGGAAAAACAGTTGATTTTTCTGTCTTTATGTCAGTCTAATGGCATAGATTAATCACATTAGCTGACAATTTTAAATAATTAGAACCAGCATATATAGCTGGCATGTATTTTGGTATATGCAATACAAATAATAAAATTTTTAAAATGGGAAAAATTATAGGCATTGATTTAGGAACTACCAATTCATGTGTTAGTGTAATGGAAGGAAACGAACCAGTTGTAATTCCTAACAGTGAAGGTAAAAGAACAACACCATCGGTGGTTGCATTTGTAGATGGTGGCGAAAGAAAAGTAGGAGATCCAGCGAAAAGACAAGCTATCACCAATCCTCAAAATACTATTTATTCAGTAAAGAGATTTATGGGTAATAATTTTGATGAAGTTACTAAGGAAATTAGTAGGGTTCCTTATAATGTAGTTAAAGGAGATAACAATACACCTAGGGTAAAAATTAACGACAGAAAATATTCACCACAAGAGATTTCAGCAATGATTTTACAAAAAATGAAAAAAACTGCTGAAGATTTTGTTGGTCACGAAGTTACTGGTGCTGTAATCACTGTTCCAGCCTATTTTAATGATGCTCAAAGACAAGCTACTAAAGAAGCTGGTGAAATTGCTGGCCTAAAAGTCGAGAGAATTATAAATGAACCTACTGCAGCTGCTCTTGCTTACGGAATGGATAAAGCAGGTAAAGACATGAAAATTGTTGTTTTTGATTTTGGAGGTGGAACACACGATGTTTCCATCCTAGAACTTGGTGACGGTGTTTTTGAAGTTCTTTCTACTGATGGAGATACGCACTTAGGTGGAGATGATGTAGATCAGAAAATAATTGATTGGTTAGCTTCAGAATTTAAAAAAGATGAAGGATTGGATTTGACAAAAGATCCGATGGCTCTACAAAGACTTAAAGAAGCTGCAGAGAAAGCTAAAATAGAACTTTCTTCATCTGCTTCCACAGAAATTAATCTACCTTACATAATGCCAGTTGACGGTGTTCCCAAACACTTAGTTAGAAGTTTAACTAAAGCCAAATTCGAGCAATTAATTGATGATTTAGTAAAAAGAACAATTGAACCATGTAAATCTGCATTAAAAAGTGCTGGCTTATCAACTTCCGATATCGATGAAATCATTTTAGTTGGTGGTTCTACTCGTATTCCTGCCATTCAGGAGTCTGTACAAAAGTTTTTTGGAAAATCACCTTCTAAGGGAGTTAATCCTGATGAGGTTGTTTCACTCGGAGCTGCAATACAAGGTGGCGTATTAACAGGTGAAGTTAAAGATGTATTGTTATTAGACGTTACCCCTCTATCACTAGGTATTGAAACTATGGGTGGTGTTTTAACAAAATTAATAGACTCTAATACTACCATTCCTACCCAAAAATCTCAAGTATTTTCAACTGCAGCAGACAACCAACCATCAGTTGAAATTCATGTTCTTCAGGGAGAAAGACCAATGGCAAAAGACAATAAGACAATAGGTAGATTTCATTTAGATGGAATTCCACCATCTCCAAGAGGAGTTCCTCAAGTTGAAGTTTCTTTTGATATTGATGCTAATGGATTAATTCAGGTTAAAGCCGTTGATAAAGCTACCAATAAAGAACAATCTATTAGAATTGAGGCATCTTCTGGTTTATCTGATGAGGATATTGAAAAAATGAAAAAAGAAGCTGAGGCTAATGCAGACGCAGACCAAAAAATTAAAGAAGAGGTTGAAAAAGTAAATGCAGCTGACAGTTTAATTTTTCAAACGGAAAAACAATTGAAAGAATATGGAGATAAAATTCCAGATGAGAAGAAAAAGCCTATTGAGGAAGCTTTAACTGAGCTAAAAGCTGCACATGCTGCTAAAGACTTAGCTGTTATTGATACTGCTATGGAAAAACTTAATACTACTTTTCAAGCTGCTAGTCAAGACATGTATCAAGCTTCAAATGATAAAGGTGGTGCAGAACAAGGCCCAACTCCTGGAGCTGACGATAAAGGAAAGTCTGATGAAGAAGTAACAGATGTAGACTTTGAAGAAGTTTAATTTTTTATTCAAAAACGGAAAAGCTGGCAAATGCCAGCTTTTTTTTTGGATAATTTTATCTGAAATCATTTACTTTTTTACAAATTCGTCACCAAAATGTAGATTATTATTAGAGTATGTTTTTATTTAATATCTTATTTATAATAAATTAAAGTTTAATTTGATGCCTTGAATTACCCAATAATTAAATGTTTATTTTTTTTCTTTCTAGGTTTAATAGTTGAAATTAATTTTAATTTTTTTCCAATAATTAAACCTTGGTTATTAATTCCAATAATCAGTTTATTAATAGTATTAGAATACAGAGTTAGCAATTCTATGTTTTTTAAAAAAATTAGTTCAGAAGTTTTACTAATGTTGGCTCTGATATTAATGGGTGGAGCTTTAGTTCAGTCAAAAAATCAGTTCAATCATAAAAATCATTTTATTAATAGCTCTAAATATTTTAAAACCAACCATGATTTTCTAATTAAATTAAATGACCCAATTAAAATTAAAAAAGAAAAAGTAACAGTCACTGGTGAAATAGTAGGATATATCAAAAATCGTTTGCAATATCCTTTAACAGGTAAGGTTTTAGTCCATCTTGCTCTAGACAGCAATTCTAATAAACTTTTGCCAGGAGATTTCATAGAAGTTAATTCAAGATTGAATAGCATTCACTCTTTAGGTAATCCTAATGAGTTCGATTACTCAAAGTATTTAAAAAATAAACAAATTGTAGCTCAGTTTTTTCTTACATCTAATACAAGATGGAATAAATATAAATCTTCATTTCCTTTGAATAGGTATTCAACAATAATTAGAAATAGATGTCTTGATATTTTTAAGAGAAGTGGTTTACAATCCAATAATCTATTTATTGCTTCTGCATTAACATTTGGCTACAAAAACGATTTAAATACGTTTGTAAAAAACATATTCTCAAGAACTGGAGCAATGCATGTTTTAGCAGTATCTGGGTTGCATGTCGGAATAATATTTCTAATCGTTAACTCAATGATAAGTCTTTTAAAGATCCCTTTTAGGTATGATTGGTTAGGTCATTTTTTTATCTTATTAATAATCTGGAGTTATGCTTTAATTACAGGTTTAAGTCCATCTATATTAAGAGCTACAACGATGATGAGTTTTTTTATTATTGCAAGAGTTTTTAATAAACACACCAGTATTTATAATGTTCTTTTTTCTTCTGTTTTTTTTCTATTGTTCGTAAATCCTTTTTTAATTATTGACGTAGGATTTCAACTCAGTATTTTAGCAGTTTTTGGAATTTTATTTTTCTATCCTAAAATATATAATCTCATTAATGTTAAACATTATATTCTTAAAAAAATTTGGGCAATTTCTTCAGTTTCCTTAGCAGCACAATTAACGACATTCCCAATTAGTATTTTTTATTTTCACCAATTTCCTAACTTGTTTTTACTAAGTAATATTTTTGTAATACCGTTGGTATTTATTCTCTTAATAGTAGGGCTATTCACTATTGTCTTATCTTTTAATAATTCTATATTAATTTTATGGGGGAAGTTCTTTTCTTTTCTCTTATCAGTCTTAATGAGTTTTTTAACTACAATTGAAAGTATTTCATTTTCCACCACTAAGGGATTATTTATTTCAGCTGAGGAAACGCTTTTAGCTTATTTAGCCATTTTATTTATGGTTCTTTACCATAAGAAAAGATATTTTTTTTTAAAAATCACTTGTTTTTCAATTGTCTTTCTATTGATCTGTTTAGACCTTAAAGAAGATTATACAATACAAAACCAAAAAAAAGTAGTTATTTATAATATACCAAATCATTTTGCATTAGATCTAATGGCTGGGAATAATCACTATTTTATTGCAGATGACGATTTTTTAAAAAATGAAAATTTATTTCATCAATATGTTATAAATAATTGGAATTTTAATGATTTGGCACCACCTAAATTACTTTCTTTAAATAAACTTAATTCTAAGACCATTAAATGGGAGAATATAACCATTGCATTTGTTGATGAAAATTGGAATTTTAATAATCATATTGACTTGGCCATAATAAATGAAATACCCAATAATATTAATCAACTATTTAGCGATAGTAATACCTTAAAGGTTGTGAAAAATTCTAAATGTTTAAAAAATAGAAAAAAAATTGAGCATCAATTAATATACGAAAACACCTCTGTTATAGATTTAGATATTACAGGAGCATACACATATTTTTTATAAATAAATGACCGAAATTAAAAACAAAAAAAAATATTTAGATTTTTCTTTTTTTGACAAAAAGGGCTATAAAAATTTCGGTGCGAAAATGAAGCTTAATAGTGAGAAATCTTCCAAGGCATTCAGATACTTTTTAAAGAACCTTAGTAATGAAGCAAAAGAAACTAAAAAGGCAAGTTTATTAATTGTGAAATTTTTAAAAAATGGCTCTTTAACCAAAGACGAGGAAAAAGAATTAAAGCTTCAATTTTATGATTTATTAAAAATTATGGGTGTCGGAGTTCCTTTTTTTATGATTCCTGGTTCTACTATATTAATTCCATTTATAATGAAATTAGCTGAAAAAGCAGGTATTGACATTATTCCAAGCTCATTTAAAAAAAAAGAAGATTAAAACCATAGTTTTTTTCTTTAAATTAGTTATGAAAACATACTTGATGAAAAAAATACTAACCCTTTTTCTTATATTTTGTCCTTTTTTAATTTTTGCAGGCGATTGGTCTGGAGAAGAGATCACCAATAATAAATTAGATATGTCTCCACTGTTATTTATAATTGTGAGTTTATTTATTGGTATTTTAACTAAGAAGTTTTTAAAAAAGCTACCTATTCCTTTCACTGTTATTTTATTGATAATTGGTCTCTTTATGGGGGTTGTAGATCGTTTCGATTGGGTTGCTAATATCGGTTTTGTAACCAAAGCCATCTATTGGGCAGGACACATAAAACCAGAAATTATACTCTATGTTTTTCTTCCTACATTAATTTTTGAGGCTGCTTTTGATTTAGATGTACATACTTTTAAAAAATCTTTTGGAAATGCTTTTTTGATGGCAGTACCTGGAATTATAGTGGCTATTTGTATCAGTGCTTCTATGGCAATGGGAATTAGGTACTTTGGAATTGGATTTGGAAACTGGGATTGGTATGTATCGCTAATGTTTGGTTCTGTTATTTGTGCAACAGACCCTGTTGCGGTAGTGTCTCTTTTAAAAGAACTAGGCGGCGGTAAAAAATTAAGAACTCTTATTGAAAGTGAATCGCTTTTAAACGACGGTACCGCCATTGTAATATTTATGGTGTTCTTTACCATTCTAACAGGAACAGCTGTAGATTCAAATCCTATCATAGATTTTTTCATAGTTACTTTAGGTGGTGTAGCAATTGGCGCAGGTATTGGATTAATTACCTTGTTTTTATTTAAAACAGTATTTAACGACCCATTATTTGAAATTACAGCAATAATAGGTTCTGCTTATTTAACTTTTTTTATTGCAGAAAGCTTTCATTTGTCTGGAGTAATAGGTTTGGTTACTTTAGGTTTGTTAATGGCTGGAAGAGGGAAAACAAGAATTAGCCCAGAAGTAGGTCATTTTCTTCACGAATTTTGGGTGTTAGCCGCTTTTATTGCCAATACCTTAATTTTTATTATTGTAGGTGTAATTATAGCCCATAGAACAAGATTTGAAATGGAAGATTTCATTGATTTAGCAATTATTTACATTGGAATTCATGTGATTAGAGGTTTCATAATACTGGTATTATTTCCGTTAATGAAAAAGATTGGATATGGTATAACAAAAAAAGACTCTATAGTACTCTGGTGGGGAGGTCTTCGGGGTGTAATTGGTTTAGCTATGGCTTTGATTGTAGCTGGTGAATCCAGTATTGCACAAGATGTAAGAGATCAATTTTTATTTATTACTGCTGGAATTGTTTTACTTACATCCTTAATAAATGCAACTACCATTAAATTTTTGGTAAAATCTTTAGGATTAACAAGAATTCCAGTAGCTAAAGCTACATTGATAGCTCATTCTATTGAAAAGTTAAAAGTAACTTCTGAAATGCGCATAGATTTAATGAAAAAAGATAGATTTATGGGAGGTGCAGATTGGAGTACAGTTGAGAAGTTCCTACCTAAACTTTGGGAGCCAAATAAAGAGGATCTAATAGAAGATGCTGATGATGGATTACTAAAAGAACTAAGAATTAATTTACTCAACAAGGAAAAAAAATCTTATTGGCAGCAATTCAGTAATGGTTTATTAGGGATAAGTGCTTATAATTTATTAAACAATATAAACAACGAGTTACTAGATCAGAATGGTGAATCTCCTATTACCACTTCTAACCACATTAACGAATTATGGAACAGTTCAAATATGTTTATGGATGTTCAGTCATGGACTAATATAAATAAAACATCCTTAAATGATTTATTTCAGCAGCTTTACACAAGCTATGATGCGGTAAGAGCTCTAATTAATGCTCAGGACGATCTTTTAGTTCTTATTAAAGATTTAGAAGATGATGCTACAAATACTAAAGATCAAAGTTCTATTTTGAAAATATTAAGAGAAGAAGTGAATGAAAAGAAAATTCAGGGTCTTACTTTCTTAAGGAATTTAAAAAATGCATTTCCTGAAGTTTATAAAACAATTGAAACTCGACAAGCAAGTAGAGACTTATTAAATTTTCAAAAAAATGAACTTCAAAAAATGATTAAGTTGGGAAGAGTAGATAAAGAAGATACTGACGGTTTTTTCTTAGAGATTGAACTAAAAATGAACAATCTTCTTTCGAACCCTCCATCTTTTAAGTTGCCACAAATAAATCAACTTTTAAAACAAATACCGTGGTTAGAAAAAATGGGTGACGATAAAATAAATCAATTATCCAGCATGGTTGAAGTGAAAATATTCCCTTCAGATTATTCATTTGATAAAGAACTAAGCGATAACAGCATAGGAATTCTAATTAGAGGTAGTTTAGAATTAATAGAAGGAAGTAAAGCAACTGGAATAGCTGACGTTGGCTTTGTAGTTTCTAAGCTAAACCAAAAAATATCTAACAATTCTAAAATTAGTTCCGATTATCCAGTAACTATGGTTTGGGTTTCTTCTAAAAATGTTGCGGAATTTCAAAATTTAATTCCTGATTTTTCTAATTAAATTAATTAGTGATAATTCCTGTATTTGTTTTATTATAAAAAAACCTAATATGAATTAAAAAAAGCCTCAATATTATTTGAGGCTTTTTTTGTGATCGCGACAGTATTTCTTACAGCTTTTTTAATCATCTGTTAATCAGTGTTTTTAGTAAATTTTCACTTTTTTTGGTGAAAAATTGGTGAAATTCTTTCAGCCTCAACTAATTTTAGTTTAAAACCAAATATAGAAAAATCCACAAGCTAACGATAGAGTAGTAGTCTTAATTTTAATGAAAGGATACATGACTTTAAAACTTAGTCATGTTAGGGTGCTGGTCTGAGAGGCTAGATCAGGGAGTCAAATCTCCTTATCCAGACTTTATTTCTATTTAGTTCAATACCCCCAATCATTATGCACAATTGGTAGGCTGTTTAATTCATTTCGATGTAATCTCCATTTGGGCATAAACTCATTCATAAGTGCAATAAATCTATCATTGTGGTTCTTTTCATGCAGATGTACCAATTCATGAACTAAAATATACTCCAAACAAATGGGAGGTTTTTTTGCTAGTTCGAGGTTTAACCAAATTCTTTTCGTGTCTACATTGCAGGCGCCCCATTTAGTTTTCATTTGTTTGACACCCCAATCATTGGCTTTTACACCAATTATCTTTTCCCATTTATTTATTAGTGACGGGATTTGAATTTTTAGCTGTTTGCGATACCATTCTTTCATTATTCGAGCCTTATCTTCAGTAGTACTTCCAGAGGGCACCTTGAAGTTTATTTTTTTAGTGCCATTGACACTAACTTTACTGTAACCTTTGTCTTCATGGACTTCAAGAATATATCTTTTACCTTGAAAAAAATGACTTTCTCCAGATACATAATCACGCTTGGTTTCTCTGGCCTGCTGTTTAAAGTTTTTAACGTGCTTTTTAATCCATCCTAACTTACTTATCGCAAATAATCTTAATACTTCCTCGTCTGTTTTTTGAGGTACAGCAAGTCGTATTCTGCCAAGAGGAGGGTATACTGCCAAATGCATATTCTTGATGTCCTTTCTTACCACATCAATCTCTACATTGGCTATTTGTAATATTTCAGGACTAATATTCACTCTGCGCTTTTATGATATCCATTAATTCCATGGTCTTTTTGGGGTCATTGATGATTTTATTGACCTCTATGCCAAGCTTCTTCTCTTTAATGCCTCCATCGCGCCAACCATCGAGTTTATTGAAACGTACGGTTTTATCTAATAATAGAGACAATTCTTCATCATTATTTAAATTATCATATAGTGCTTGTTTTGCTTTTGTATCTATATTACTCGGGTAAGAGACATTGCTTGCAGGATCAGATACATCTTTGGCAAGTTGTTTAATTTTCTCTAAATAATTTAAATAGTCTATGGTGTCTTGTTTCCTTTCTTGAATGAGTTCATTTAGTAAGACAGACATTTTTTCGTAATACTTGGGATTGGTTTGAGATTCTTCATTAATAACCTTTCTTACATTGTTTTCAATGGTTTCTGCTACGGCTGTTTGCCTGCCTTTTATTTGCTCTTCTGGAGTTCCTGTCAATTCATCACCCAATTTCACAATTAAATCTACCAAAGACTTATTCTCAAAGTCTGAAATTTTCTTACTTGAATTGGCATCCAGATACATGTCCATGAGCTGACGCATACCAGGTTCAAAGCGTTTAAAGTCGAGATAATCACCACTGGCTTGCTTAATGGTTTCCCTTAAGTCTGAGTAATATTGTACTTGCCTTTTTATCTTATTGGCTTCTGCCTCAGAGTATCCTAGTCGGAGCATCTCATTTGCCACATTGGAATAGGCTCGTATTAATTTAACAACGGCCTTGTATAAACCCACTCGTTTTTCTTCAGTATCCTTAATATCGCTTGGGTTCTCTGTATTTCCACAAAAGAATTTAATATAGTTAGGTTCATCCTTAGGGTGCACAGGCTCACACAGTGCGATTAGAGCTTCTAGAGCAGTTTCAAGACGTTCTTTGCTTTCTGTATATCTGTCTTTTAATAATCCTTTTACATCATCGTCATCGTAGTTGTCAAATGCTTGAGAGGTATAATCTGTGATTGATCTTTGTAAGCTTTTAAATAAGTCTTTATAATCAATAATATAACCATAGTCTTTCCCTTCTTTATCCACTCTGTTTACACGGCAAATCGCCTGGAATAGTCCATGGTCTTGCATGCTTTTGTCTATATAAAGGTAGGTGGCCGAAGGTGCGTCAAAGCCAGTTAACAGTTTGTCTACAACAATTAAGAGCTTCATTTTACTGGGCTCATTGATGAATTTTGTTTTTGCTTCAGCCTCGAACTCATCAGCAGATTTACCGTTGAGCATATCATTATAGACTCCATACTTCATAAGTTTGTCTGTCAATCCTTCTCCAGTTTCTTCTCCTTTGATGTCGCCATAATGTGGTTCATAAGACGTGATGATGGCACATTCTTTAAATCCAGAATTCTGAAATAACTCATAATATTTACAAGCCTGATGTATAGAACTAGATACCAACATGGCATTTCCTTCGCCGGTTGAGAGCCTTGGTTTTACTTTAAAATCCTTAACAATATCAAAGACAATCTTCTCAAGTCTTGATTTAGAACCCAAGACCTTTTGCATGGTACCCCAACGTTTTTTGAGCTCAACCTTAGCAACATCTGTAAGTCCTTTAGTTTCAGCCTCAAACCACTGGTCTATGCTTTGCTGGTCGGTCACAAATTGCTCTACATCTCTGGCTTCATACAATAAATCCAATACCACTCCATCTTCAACGGCTTCATCAAATTTGTATTTATCAATATAAGGTCCAAATATTTCAATGGACTTTTGCTTGTCTTTTTTAAGTAGTGGAGTCCCGGTGTACCCAATAAATAAGGCATCAGGTAAAATCATTTTCATGGCATCGTGCAGCTTACCAGACTGGGTGCGGTGACATTCGTCTACAAAAACATAAATGTCTCCTTTCGCTTTAAAATCACTCCCTAAACTTTCTTTGAGTTCTTCTATAAAGGAGTCATAGTCACTATTTTCTGAGTTTCTTCCAAATTTATGCACCAAACTACAGATCAACATTTCTGTTTTATGATTTAGTACACTAATTAAATCTCTACCGCTTTTGGTTCTATGTATGTTTTCATCAACACCTGTGAATAGCTTTTGGATTTGATCATCCAACTCTTCACGATCCGTAATAATCAGCACACGGCTGTCTTTTACATTTTCACGTATCCACTTGGTGAGCCATACCATGGTAAGTGACTTTCCAGAACCTTGGGTGTGCCATAATATTCCTCCTTGTTTGGTTCTTACATTGGTTTGAGCTGCTTTAATTCCAAAATATTGATTCGGTCGGCAGAGTTTTTTAACTCCCTTATCAAAGACCACAAAGTCATGAATCAGTTCTAGTAATCTGGTTTTTTCACAAAGTTGATAAATGTGCTTATCTAATACATATTCAAAGTCTTTATCCGACTCTTCTTTCCAGGTGAGAAAATACTTTTCTGGTGTTTCTATGGTTCCATAGCGAATGCCATTAGCGTCGTTTCCTGCTAATACCAACTGCATTGTGGTAAAGAACTTCGGAATAAACTCATCTTTTTGGTTGTCTAGGTTTTGACGAATCGCTTGTTCTACACCAACCTTGCTACGCTTTAACTCAATAACCCCTGCAGCAATACCATTGACATACATTACAACATCTGGGCGTTTGGTATGCTTGCCTTGTACCGTTACTTCTTCTGCAACGGCAAATTGATTGCTCTTAGGTTTTTTCCAATCGATAAGCCAAACCGTTTCTTTGGGTTGTCCGATTTCTTCACGAACCGTTACCCCATAGCGTAATAAATGATAGACTTCTTTATTGGCTTCGTATAGACCAACAGATAAATTGTTAGCTGCTTTTACCAGTTTATCAATGGCTTTTTGTGCTTGTATAGCAGAATAGCCTTTGCCTAACAAGTACTCTTTTAGAATATCCTCTTCAATGGCTTGTGTGCGTACTTCTTCTTCCCAGTCTCCTAAATAGGTATAGCCCAGTTCAGTTTGGAATAATTTTATAACTCTGTCTTGAGAGGCTCTTTCTGGTTTTCCGATTTTAGTATTCATTTATCCTTTAAATAACTTAAAACTTACTTGATATCTGTAGAACTCAATGTTTTGTGTAACTGATAAGGCTCTTTTAATACGGAGGTCATCTTCCAAACCAATAATCACACCTTTTACATCTTGATTGGTTTCTGCCAATTCATCTTTGACATAACCCATATATCTTTGAATTTGACCAACGACATTATCACTCACACGACCTTTTTTGAGTTCTACAACCAACAAGGTTTTTTTGTCTTTACTAATTGCGAGAATATCTAATGGTCCAGTATCGCTTGGGTATTGCTGTCCGACCAATTCTCCTTCTTCCTCATATATATCGTAATGATTGCCCAGTTCTGTTTGACTCCAATTTTGGACAAGAAAATCTTCTAAATGCTTTTCCAAAGCAAAAACAGAAGGATCCTCAATGGTTGTATCTGTAGATACTAAAGTGGGGGGCTTTTCCCCTCCAATTAGTCTTTCAATTTCTTCTGAATACTGCGTAAGTTCACTAGTTGTACCTATAGAACCAGAAGAATTTTTCAGCGCCTGTGACATGGCATTTCTTTCAATCATTTTGGGATACCATTTTACATTTCTTCTATGAAAAAGTATTTCGCCCGGTTTGTAGTAATAATCTGAATCAATTTCACCCACATAATAATGACCTAGTCCATCAGGACATAAAACAACATCTCCCGTATTTAGGCCCTTACTTATCGTCCAAAGCATGCCGCATGCTAAACCTGCAGCTACTTTACTTTTGCCTGGATTGTTTTCTAACCATACAGGCCTGTAGTTGGCATTAAAATCCCTCCAATTTTCAGGTAGTTTATTGGTTAGGTCTTCATAGATATCAAAATCAGCTCCAATGAAATTGCCCTCAAAACACTGTTTAGCGTAAACACTCTTTTGTCCTAACATTACTCTTACGTACTTTTTCATACTAGTCTGGTTTTACCCGTTAATAATTCTTGCATCATGCCTTGTTTGATGGCTTGGTATTTTTCTTTTTTAGTTTCTAATTGGGTGATTTCTGCATCCATATCGGAAAGGATTTGTGCAATGGCTTTTTGTTCTTTTAGTGTTGGGAAAGACACAACGAATTCGCTAAACTCAGTCTTATTTATCATTGGAACAGCCTGTTCGCTTGCCATCTGTTTTATCTTTAATGCATTAAGGCTTAACTGATAATATATATATTCTGATATGAAATTATCATTGGGAAAAATAGCATTGATTTGTTGATTTGAAGTTAATGTCTTAGTAGCAATTCCAATTTTTCCGATTGTTGAGCCAATACAAGTTACCATAATACTATCCGTTGGAAATATCCTTGAAAGAGCAAAACCTTTTGCAGAAAGATTTTTAATGGTTTCATTTATATATTTTCCTTTTCCCAAATCTGCTGGACTAACAAAACAATATTCGCTACCATAATTTTCCAAATCTCTTGTTGGTGGTGTTGTACCTGTCGCAATCTCAGCAAGTTCCCCCAAAGTCTTCTCCACCCACTCCCCAGAAAACCCAGGTAAGCGTTTGCCGCCTTTATGCGGTGGGGTAAGTAGTTGCTGCATGGCACCTTGTTTGATGGCTTTCTTTTTGGTGATGGTTTGCTCCAAACTTGTTATTAAAGCGTCTACATCACTCAAAGCAGTGGCTATGGCTTTTTGTTCGGTAAGGGTTTGGGGGAGTGGAAACTCATAATGAACAAAGTCTTTCTGATAAAGGTGAGATATTGTTGAGCCAGCTGTAAGTTTACCAAGAAATTCTTTAAAATGTTCCGACATTAAAACATAATAAAAGTATCTAGGGTAATATGATTTGTGTACAGGTCGTATAACAAAAACACCACTATTTAGTGTTGTTTTCTTTGGAACATTATTTACAAATGCAACTTTTCCAATAGTTCCGTCTTTAGTTACTAAAACATCATCTTCCTTAACTTGAATGTTTTTATCTTGGTCATATCTTAATTTTTCAACATACACACAATTATCCCAATCAATATACCCATGTTTAAAATCAGTACCAGTTATTAAATAATAATCTCCAGCATCAAGGTACTCGGCCGTTGTAAGACCTTGCCATCCAATTCTAGCTTTTAAAACTGATGATTTTCCTAAATTCAACATTTCCCAATCAACAGGGTATTTTAATTGAGTAGGTTCTTTTTCTTTGATTAACTCCATACCAATCCCATGTTTTCAAGGTGAGTCGCTACTTTTTCTTCTAAAACTTGGGTTTGGCTATCTAATTCGCCCATAGTATTTTCATAGCGGTCTGCTAGTTCTTTAATTCTTCCTGTTAAGCGTTGTGATATGGCATCAATTTCGGTTTGGATGGCGGCTTGTAAACTGGCGAGCCATTTGTCTTCTACCACCAAGATTCTCACTTCTGCTTCAGTAAGGGTTTTGAATTTGGCTAAGGTGGCTTCGTCAAATTCAGCAAGCTTAACTTTTAATTCTTTTTTTAGAGCTGCTACTTCCGTATGCAAACCAATGTAAGTCGTTATTAGCTGAATGTCTTCAAGATATTCGCCCTGCTCATTACCCTCTATTAAAGCATGGATTTTCTCATCTAGTTGCGAATTCATGGTTTTGAGTTCTTTTTTAGAAGCAGCCAATGCTTTGCTCAGAATCACCCAGCTATTTAAAGTTGTGGCTTCTTCATCACTTTCTTCTAAAACCTTGAGTCTGTCTTTAATGGCTTTTTGGGTGATTTTCCCTTTTGCATTTTTAACACCATCAAAGAGTGATTGATTTTCCAAGGCCAGTACTTCTTCTGTTTCTGTTTCAATAGCTTTTAGTTGCTCTTTTCTCTTTGCATTCAGTTCAGGAAAATGCACCGCATAGGCCAACTCACTGTATTCGATAAGATTTTCCTTGGCTTCACCAATTTTAGTTACTTCATTTAGTGGGCCTTCATCACCACCATGCTCTTCTTCCATAGATGTAATCTCAGAATCTTTGGATTCTAATAAAGCTTCAAAGTCATCTAGTTCTTTTTTCTCTTGGGCTAAAAACCGATTTACCACCAACTCATTTGGGATTAAATCACAAGTCCAGCCTTTATCGACCTCTTTTCCTTTTTTGTTTTTTTCAATGACACGTTTTACGGTGGCAACCCATCCGTCTTCAATCAAGAGATATACATCATCTTTTAGGGTCTCGTTCCAGTAATCCAATAAATGCTGGTACACATCATATCGTACCATAAGTGGCTTGTTGGTATAACGCTCTAATAAATCTTCAGCAATGGTTTTAACAAATGCCTTGGGCTTGGTGTTGGCATCAATCCCATTCATAATAGGATGGTTATGCATGTGGTATTCTTCAAATAAAGCATCTAATTTCGCATTGTACTGCGTAAAATCTGGATGCTCATAAATTGTGTTTTTTATGGCAGACTTATCTACATTTAGTTTAGAATAGCCTTCTCTAATTTGCGTAAACAATTCTTTTCTAAGGTTGGGATACACCGTCCAGTACTCTTGTAGAGCATCAATATCTTTTTGAGGTATACCACCACTTAAATGGGCATTTAAGTCTTGTATGTCCTCTGCTTCTTGTGTATCTATATATCGTGGAATATTAAGGTTGTACTCATTCTTTTCTATTTCACTAAAAGGCACAAAACGGGAATACTTATCTACTTCCCATTGGTTGTTAAAAGCATCTACAATTTTATGGAGATCTTGCTCTCGCAGTCTGTTCTTGTTACCATCTTTAATGTAGCCTTTACTCGCGTCTATCATAAATACGCCTTCACGGCTCTCTGCATCTTCTTTATCCATCACAATAATACAGGCAGGAATCCCAGTACCATAAAATAAGTTAGCTGGAAGTCCAATAATGCCTTTTATCCATTTACGCTCTAGTATGTTTTGACGAATATCTGCTTCTGCATTTCCTCTAAACAATACGCCATGAGGAAGAATAACTGCTCCCTTTCCTGTACTTTTTAGTGATGATATAATATGCAGTAAGAACGCATAATCTCCATTTTTGTCCGGCGGTATGCCATACCCTCTAAAGCGATTGAACTTGTCACTCGTAGGATCAATACCGCTTGTCCAGTTTTTCGATGAAAACGGGGGATTTGCAACAACGAAATCAAATCGTTTAAGTGAGCCATCGTTTTCCTTAAAACTTGGAGACGCAATAGTAGATTTACCTCCAAAAATTGAAGCTTCAGGATATCCATGCAACCACATATTCATAACTGCAAGTCCCTTAGTGGGATTATCTTTTTCTTGCCCATAGAGGGTTAAGCCATTGGGTGCTTCTTCAGCTACTTTTAGCAGTAATGATCCAGAGCCACAGGTAGGGTCATAAGCGTTGTAAGAGGGCTTGTCTGCCTTATCTACATCAATAACTTTTGCTAGTATTCTTGACACTTCAGCCGGAGTATAAAACTGTCCTTTACTCTTACCAGATTCAGTGGCAAAGTGACGCATTAAAAACTCATAGGCATCTCCTAATACATCATCATCTTCAGCACGATTGTTCTTAAAGTTTAACCCTGGGTTTTCAAAAATGGCAATCAGCTTAGATAGGGTATCTACTTTTTCCTTGTCGCTTCCTAGTTTGTCGTCATCATTAAAATCAACCAGTTCCATTGATCCCTCCAATCCATTGGCGGCAAAGAGCGGACTTAAAATTTCTTTATTGATTCTATCTCCAATATCAGGCTGGCCTTTTAGAGCAACCATGTCTTCAAAAGAGGCACCTTTTGGTACTTCAATCAAACTCATTGGATCACCAGCATACTTGTCGGATACATACTTTACAAAAAGCATCGTAAGCACGTAATCTTTATATTGAGAGGCATCCATACCACCTCTTAACTCATCACAGCTTGCCCACAGGGAGCTGTATAATTCTGATTTTTTTATTGCCATTTAAAAATTATTTCATAAAATTTTCCGCTGTAATCTTTTAAATTTAGAAAAAATTAAACCTATTGCTATCTAAAATCAAAAATATATACCTCGGTCAGGCCATTGGCGATGCATTAGGACTAGCTACAGAGTTTATGACTAAAGTAGAAATAGTCCAAAACTATCCAAACGGAATACATAATTATGATGATATAATTAGAGACGAACACCGTTCTAGATTTCAAGTTGGAGCTTGGACAGACGATACCGATCAGTTTCTATGCATAGATAAAAGCATTAAAAAATATGGGTTTGTAAACTCTCTTGACATAGCCCAAGAATTTAAAAATTGGTTCAATGATAATCCCATGGGAATAGGGAAGACCACCTACGAAATATTAAAGCTTCCAGAATATACTTCCAAGCCGGAACAATGCGCAGAATTTATTTGGCGAATGAAAGGAAGTGATATCGCTCCAAATGGAGCACTTATGAGAAATGCTGCTGTAGTAATTCACAGTTATGAGAATGAAAAAAAAGTACTAGAGAATTGTAAAAAAGTATGCCAGCTTACGCATTTTGACCAACGTTGTGTAGACAGTTGCCAAATTCATGGACTATTACTATCTAGAGTAATTAATGGGGGAGACACCACTCTTAAATCTATTTTAGAAAGTATATCTACTTTAGATTCTAGGACTAAAGAATACATTAAAAATAACTTAACCAAAGATATTATCTCATTAAACTTAGATGATAGTAAAACTTGGGGATATACTCTTAAATCTCTTTGTGCTGGTCTATGGGGTTATTATTACTCAGAAAGCTTTGAAAGTGGGCTTCTTACTATTATAAATGAGGGAGGAGATGCCGATACCAATGGCTGCATAGCTGGAACATTAATGGCTGCTAAATTTGGAGATATTCCTCATAGGTGGATAGCTGGACTGAACCAACAAATCACATAGATAATAGCTTATTCTATAGAAAGCTTTGTTAAAATACTTTCTGGAACTGTAAAAGCATTTTCTAAATCATTTTCTATGTGTTTCTCTTTAGCAATTTGAATATATTTTTTAGCATTTATTTCGTCACCAGAATAATAATATATTAAACCCACAAGTTGATAGCCATCCCCAATGTAATTCGGTGGGTTTTTCTTGTATAATTCAAGAGCTTTCAAAGCGTTTTTAAGCGCTAAATCAATTTCATTATTGTTGTAAAAATAAGATTGTGCTAGCCCAAAATAACCTTCTGGATCTTGGCTATTTATTTTAATAACCTTTTTATATTCTTCTAATTCCTCTTTGTATTTCTTTTGTCTCTCATATACTACAGCTAGGTTTTGGTGAGCAGTAGATCCGTTTGGAAATATTTCAATTGATTTTTTGTAGTATTTTTCAGCTAAATCATATTTTTCTAAAATCCTGTATACTTTTCCTAAATTATCAATAGCCTGAACAAATTTCGGCTCAATTTTAATTGCTTTCAAATAATATTCAGCAGCTAAATTAGCATCAGAGTAAATAATATTTGTAGCCTTATTGTAATAGTCAATTGCAGCATAATCAAATAAACTTGCATCTGGATAACCTTCCAAAACATCTTTAGCTCCATCGGTTATTGTCATAACTTCGTCCTGCACAGTGTATGTTCCTTCTGCCGGATTTTTGGTTTGAGAAGTTATCTCAAGACTAAATAAAATAAATAATAATAAGATATTTTTCATGGGTTTTTTTATTAAAATTAATGTTATTTTATTTAATCTCTATCAAGTTTCATTTCCAGTTTTTATCTACTAGTAGCATGAATTGGAAAAATTTTGAAAGTGTACAGAGCTGGATTAAAAGAAATTATTTATAATACACAATAT
>Ga0115572_10000237_pt1 | contig 47394 bp, 43 predicted proteins | sample COGITO_mtgs_1206_FD_88681 | JGI IMG/M metagenome (GOLD analysis project Ga0115572, IMG submission 88681) | Pelagic marine microbial communities from North Sea - COGITO_mtgs_120607 | ecosystem: Environmental > Aquatic > Marine > Epipelagic | place: Germany:Helgoland, sampling site Kabeltonne... | reverse complement strand
TGGCCACATTTGCTCGCCGCCGAGTTCGTGGCTGCGCTTGCATGCACGGCGTTGACCTTCGTGTTCTCAATCTTCGTGCACGCACCGCTGCTCGAATTGGCCAACACGAACCAGACACCGAACCCGTCGAAGGCCCCTTGGTACTTCCTCGGCCTGCAGGAAATGCTGACCATGTTTCACCCGATGGTTGCGGGTGTGACACTCCCTGGTGTCGGCATGATCGCACTGATTCTTGCGCCGTACCTTGACCGTAACCCGTCGAATAAGCCAGAGGATCGCAAGTTCGCTACGTCCATCCACACTGTTCACCTGATGTTCTGGGCCGTGCTCGTCATCATTGGTTCATTCTTCCGGGGCCCCGGCTTCAACTTCGTCCTGCCGTGGGTCGACGGCCTGTTCTTCGAGCTCTAGTGCCAAAGGAGTACATCTCATGAGTACCGCAGCTGTCATCGTCGTCGCCGTCGGGGTCGTTCTTGTCCTCGCCGCAGTGAGCTTCTTTACCCTCGCTCGTCGCAGTGACGTTCGGGGCGCAGGCGCCCTGTCGAGCGAGACCCTTAGCCGGGACAAGGCGAGCCGGAAGGACTCCCTCGAGTTTGAAGCCACGGCCACGTCCGGCGCCGTCCGAACTGCCCAAGCCGCCGAGGCCGAGGGTACCGCTGCTCGTGGGTCGGGTACGGCACTTGCCAACGTCGACGAAGTGCCTGCTCTGGTTCCCTGGGTCGCTCCCGACCCTGAGGCCGTCGGTGTGTCACGGCGTCAGTTTTTCAACCGGGCCACTGTGACGTTAATGGGCGCTGGCCTCGGGGCGTTCGCTGCGGCGGCCTTCGTGGGTTTCCTCTGGCCTAGTAGCACCGGTGGCTTTGGAGGTTCGGTGCCCGTCGGCAAGCTCGGTGTCATTAAGGATGGTATCAAGCAGGGGGGAGGGTTCTTCTATGCACCCGAGGCTCGCGCATGGATCACCGCCTACCCGGCCGAGGCACTTCCGGTTGCGAAGACGATCTATCCCGACAACGTGCTCAATGCGATGGAGCAGGGAATCGTCGTGCTCAGCCAGAAATGTCCGCACCTAGGATGTCGGATCCCCGAGTGCGCCACCAGCCAGTGGTTCGAATGCCAGTGCCACGGTTCTCAGTACAACCGTGTCGGTGAGAAAAAAGCCGGTCCTGCTCCTCGCGGGATGGATCATTTCCCGGCGACCTTTGCGGCGAGCGGTGACGTCACGATCGACACCGGCACCGTCGTGCCAGGTGCGGCGATCGGTGTTAACACCACCGGCCAGGAAGCCGAAGGGCCACACTGCACCGGGGGCGGCGACCACTGATGCTTGCGCTCACGACCACGGCGATCGCCGGTGTTGCGTTTTTCGTTATCATCGTCGGGTTCGTCATCTACGCGGCGTTCAACATTCGCGGAGGGCGCTCCGAGGTCGGCTCAGAGATCGAACTCGCGCCGAATCGCAAGGAATACTACGATGACGAGACCCTTGAGGGTCCCCGTCTGGAGCGACTGCAACTGCTCGGCTTGGCCTTACTTCTGGTCAGCGTTATCGGTCTGCCGGTCTACTGGGTAATGGAACCTGGCCGTCAGGCCGGAGCCCAGGAGGGCTGGGACAAGCGTTTCGCTTCATGGGGCGAGGAACTTTTTGCGCCAACGGCCGAGGGCGGGTTTAACTGCGCTGGTTGTCACGGCGGCATGAACGCTGTCGGCGGTGAAGCACCGTTCACGGTTACCGACCCTCAGACCGGTGCGGTTTCGGCCGTCAACTGGAAGGCTCCAGCACTCAATACCGTGCTTTATCGATTTGATGAGTCGGAAATCGAGTTTATTCTCAATTACGGACGACCCTTCTCGCCGATGTCGCCGTGGGGCACCGTTGGCGGAGGACCGATGACCACGCAGCAGATTGAGACGCTCATCGAATACATGAAGAGTATTCAAATCCCGCGTGAGGGTTGCCTCGAAGATGAACTGGGTGGCGACGAGTACTTTGACGTACAACTCTGCGACTCGGGTGTTCTACCTGCCGCCGATCGTGACAACATTGAAGCTGCGGCACGCCTCGCGATGGAGACCGATGGCGTGAGCTACGGAGAAGCCCTCTACAACCTTGAACTGGGGAGCGGGGCATACAGCTGCGCTCGGTGCCATACGTTGGGCTGGAGCTACGGGGATCCTGGTGTGGCGGGTCAGGGCGCCTATGGTTGGAACTTGACCGGCGGTTCCGTCAATAGTCACTTTGTCGACGAAGAGCAGTTAGTCAACTTCATTAAGAACGGCTCCGAGTTCGGCAAGCTGTACGGAATCAATGGCCAGGGCAGCGGACGCATGCCTGGCTTCGGTTCGGTACTAACCGACGAGCAGATTCGTGCCGTCGTCGAATACGTCCGGAGTCTGTAAGCAAAATGAACCTGTTGGCAATCGGCTGGGAGCCGGAACTTCGCGGTCTGCTCACCGTCGTCATCGCCGTCGTGATCTTAATGGGCAGCGTCTACTTGATCATGATGACGAATATGGGATCGCGTCTTGCGTTCCTGGTCGCACTGGCAGGGCTTGCGGGCTGGATGATGCTCATGGGCGCAACCTGGTGGATCTATGGCATCGGTCTTCGCGGCCCTGACCCGACTTGGGCGGCTGTTCCCGGGTCTACGGTCCTGCAGGAGACGTCGGCGCTTCGTAGTGCAGGAGTGCTTGACGTGCTACCTGAAATTCCTGACGATGCGACGCCCGCCGAGGAGGCGGAAATCGTCGGCGACGAGCTGCAGGAAGAGGGTTTCGTCGTGCTTGATCCTGCTTCACCAGCTTTCGGACAGGCAGCAGCATCGGCGAGCGTTTTCCTTGAGGAAGAAGGCGTGTACGCGCCCGGCGAGTACACGATCACCGATATCTATGACATCGGCGGCGACCGATCCCCACGCATTAAGGCCGGTGCTGTGCCGGGACTGAGCGACGACTCGCTCGATTTCCTTGCATTTTTTCACGAGCCGCATTACGTCGTTGTCGAAGCCGCACCGCTTGAGCAGGTTCGGACCGAGCCGGGTCGTGCCCCAGTGCCGGCAACGATCGACGAGACACAGCCGCGTCAGTACGTCTACATGATCCGCGATCTAGGCGCGCGCCGCCAGCCGGCCGTGGTGCTCACTATCGGCGGAGGCGCAATCTTCCTCGCGCTCTGCTACATGTTGCACCGCCGCGACCGGCAACTCGACGCAAATATTAAGAACAGCAAGAACATGGCGGCCGAAAGAGAGATGGCCACCGTCTGATGGGCCAGTATCTGCCGATCGTCACCTTGATGCTGCTTGGCATCGTTTTTGGCATGCTCAGCCTGCTTGCGTCGAAGCTGCTCGGGCCAAAACGGCCGTCGGCAGCTAAAGAAGCGCCGTACGAGTGCGGCATTGTTCCGTCGCGTGAGCCTCCGGAGCGGTTCCCGGTGAGTTTTTACATTGTCGCAATGCTCTTCATCATGTTCGACATTGAGATCATCTTCGTGTATCCGTACGCCGTGTCACGTGGTGAACTTGGCGCCTACGGCTTCTGGGCCGTTCTAATATTCTCGGTCGTGTTCTTCATCACCTTCGTATACGAAGTCGCCCGCGGTGGCCTTGACTGGGGTCCGGTCCAGCAGTACCGGAGCCTGCAGTCCGAAGCCAACATGGTGTCGCCAACACGTTCGATCGACTCGACCATTCGACGCGTCGGCACCGAAGGCCGTCAGGTCGAACCCGGCGAAACTACGAAGCAACCCGCCGCATAAGGAGACCGCAATATGGGCATCGTTAACGATGTGCTCGACGACGGACTGGGCGGCCTCTCGCACAACGTCATCACAGGCAAACTGGAAGATCTCGTCAACTGGTCGCGGTCGCGTTCGTCGTGGCCAGCATCGTTCGGCTTAGCATGCTGTGCAATCGAGATGATGGCCACCGGCGGGGCGCACTACGACATCTCCCGCTTCGGTATGGAGGTCTTCCGTGCCAGCCCCCGACAGGCAGACATCATGATCGTGGCTGGACGCGTGAGCCAGAAAATGGCGCCCGTTTTGCGTCAGGTCTACGACCAGATGATGGAGCCAAAGTGGGTTATCTCGATGGGCGTCTGTGCAAGTTCTGGCGGGATGTTCAACAACTATGCGGTGGTGCAGGGCGTCGACCAAGTCGTTCCTGTCGACGTTTATGCACCCGGCTGTCCGCCGACGCCTGAGACGTTGATCCACGCAATTGAGCAGCTTCATGGCCTGATCGAGAACGAGCAGATTCTGAAGCGTCGCAAGGAAACAGGTGCCGGCGCGAACATCCATGTGCAGCACATCGATTCCGGTTCGACGCCCGTGTTGATGGGAAGCAAGCACTGATGGACGGTGCGGCCGAGGGAACGCCCAAGATGCATGGCTGCCCAGTCACGCAGTCGCACGGCCAAGAAGTGATCCACCCGACGCGTGAGCAGTATCTCGACGTCGCCAAGTCGCTTGCTGACGAGGGCTACACGATGGCGCTTGACCTGTGCGGCGTCGACTATCTCCAGCACATGAGTCGTCCGCTCCCCTATGGCATCGTGCCCGAGCGCTTCGAAGTTGTCGTGCAGTTGCTCGACATAGGCAACCGTCGCCGGACCCGACTCCGCGTCCAGGTTCCCGAGAGCGATCCAGTCGTTGCGTCGTTGTTCGATTTGCATCCCGGAATCGAAGCCCCCGAGCGTGAGACTTACGACATGTTTGGGATTGAGTTCGACGACCACCCTGATCTCACCCGGATCCTGATGCCCGAAGACTGGGACGGCCATCCGCTCCGTAAGGACTTCGGACTCGGCTCCATCCCTGTGCAATTCAAGGAGGTCCATGCATGAGCACCACCGAAGAGGTCACTGCTGAGGCCGAGGCCGACGCTTTCGATGAAGCCCCCGTCTCGACGCCAGATACCCCATCGTATGCGGTCTTCATTCCGAATACAGACGAAGGGGCTCAGCTGCTCAAGCCGCGCAGCCAGACCACGGCGCGCGAGTTGATGCGTGAAGTCGGATCGGTGCTGCGCATGTCCGAAGCCGAAGCCGCCCAGCTCGGTGAACTGCCCGAAGACCCTGAAGAAGATCAGACGATGATCATCAACATGGGGCCCCAGCACCCCTCGACGCACGGTGTGCTGCGCCTAATGCTCGAGATGCGGGGAGAAGAAGTACTGCGCTGTAAGCCGATCATCGGCTATCTCCACACCGGCATGGAAAAGACCGCCGAGTCGCTCACCTTCATGCAGGGCGGCACCAACGTCACCCGAATGGATTATCTCAGCCCGTTCAACAACGAGCTGGTCTTCTCGATGGCAACAGAGGCTTTACTCGGCGTCACCGACGAGATTCCTGAGCGGGCTGTGTGGATCCGCATGCTGATGTCCGAGCTCAACCGGATGTCCAGCCACCTGCTGTTCATGGCCACCAACGGCATGGATTTGGGCGCTGTGTCGATGATGATCTACGGCTGGCGCGAGCGCGAGGAAGTCCTCCGGTTCTTCCAGGAGGTCACCGGCTTGCGCATGAACCACAACTACATCCGCCCCGGCGGTGTCGCAGCCGATCTGCCTGTCGGCTGGCGTGACGGTGTATTGCGCCTGCTCGACCTGATCCCGCCGCGCCTCGACGAGTATGACATCTTGATGACCGGCCAGCCGATTTGGCGTGAGCGCCTCCAAGGCGTTGGCGTGATCACCCCGAACGAGGCCCTGGCGCTCGGAGCGACCGGCCCGATTGTCCGATCGACCGGGGTCCCCTGGGACCTGCGTCGCGACATGCCGTACCTGAAGTATGACGAAATGGAGTTCGACGTGATCGTCGGTTCCTACGGTGATGCGTTCGATCGGTACGCGATCCGCCTCGCCGAGATTCGCGAGTCGATGAAGATCGTACGCCAGATCCTCGAGGCGATGCCCGAGGGCAACTACAGGATCCAGGACAAGAAAGTCACCCCTCCGCCGCGAGCCCGAATCGACGAGTCGATGGAGGCGTTGATCCACCACTTCAAGATCTTCACCGAGGGCTTCAAGGTCCCGGAGGGCGAGGTGTACGTCGGGATTGAGAGCCCCCGCGGCGAAGTTGGCTGCTACATCGCGAGCGATGGTTCACCCAACCCGTATCGGATGCACATGCGTGACGCATCATTCACCAACATTCAATGTCTGCCGCACATGATGCGCGGCGGCCTAGTCGCCGACGCCGTTGCGGTCATCTCGTCGGTCGATCCTGTTCTCGGAGGTGTTGACCGATGAGTCTTGCCGTGATGCCCATGCCGAAGGCCTGCTGCTCGAAAGGCGTTGGCCGCTGATGAGTCGTCTCACCGATCACAACGTTGCGCTCGCTCGTGAGATCATCGTGCGGTATCCGCGCAAGAAGTCAGCGCTGATCCCGCTGCTTCACCTCAGCCAGGAACAGAACGGGTACGTCACCGATGAGGCGATGCGGCACCTCGCGGAGTTACTCAACCTCACGCCTGCCGAGGTTCTCGGCACGGCCACGTTCTACGAGATGTTCAAGTTTGAGCCCGTAGGAACGTACGTCATCAATGTCTGTCAGACGATGAGTTGCGCGCTGCTCGGCGCCGGCAAGCTGATGCACCACGCTGAAGAGGCGCTCGGGATCAAGGCCGGATCGACGACCGACGACGGCTTGTTCACCCTTGAGCCCGCCGAATGTCAGGCAGCATGCACCGGGGCGCCCACGCTGCAGGTCAACTACCGGCATCGCTACAACGTCACGACCGACGCTTTCGACGCCCTCATCGATGACCTGCGTAGTGGTGCGCTGAGCAGCGAGATCCCGCCACATGGCACACTCGGTCGCAACCGCCAGCAGATTCCCGCCGACAAGTTCGTCGGCGCTCCCGACCCCGACGACGTGAGCGAAGGTCCGGCGTGGGTCCCGGTGTCGTCACCTGCCAACGCGATGGAAGACAAGTCATGAGCACTGCGATCACCCGCGACTACACACCCGGTTTTTACGAAGGTGACCGGCCGAAGCTTGTCACGTCGCGATTCGAATACGAAGACAGCTACACCCTCGAACGGTACCTCTCGACCGGCGGCTACGACGGCCTAAAGAAGGCGCTTGAAATGGGCCCCGAGGCCATGTCGGGCGAGGTCAAGGCATCGACGCTGCTCGGCCGCGGCGGAGCTGGCTTCCCCGCCGGCGTTAAATGGGGTTTCACCCCACAGGGCGTGTGGCCCCGGTATCTCGTGGTCAACGGCGACGAATCCGAGCCGGGCACCTACAAGGACCGCCTGCTGATGGAACGCGATCCGCACCAACTCATCGAGGGGTGCTTGATCGCCTGCTATGCCGCTGGTTTGTCGCAGTGCTTCTTGTACGTCCGCGGTGAGATGGCTGTCGCCCACGAACGCCTTGCCGATGCGCTTAATGACGGTTACGAGGCGGGCTACATCGGCAAGAACATCATGGGGACCGATTTCAGTGTCGACGTGATCTTGCATTGGGGTGCGGGCGCCTACGTCGTCGGCGAGGAGACGGCCCTGATTGAGTCGCTCGAAGGTGAGCGCGGCATGCCTCGGCTCAAGCCCCCATACTTCCCGGCGGCGATCGGGCTCTACGGCCAGCCGACGATCGTCAACAACGTAGAGACGCTCGCCAACCTCCCGTTCATCGCCGCAAATGGTTCGGCCGCCTTTACCGCGATTGGCACTGAGACGTCGCCCGGTACCCGTATGGTTGCAATTTCGGGCCACGTCAAGCGTCCCGGCGTCTACGAGATCGTGAACGGCACGACCACGTTTCGCGACATCATTTACGGCAACGAGTTCTGCCAGGGGATTCGGGACGACAACGATTTAAAGGCGTTTGTGCCTGGTGGCGGGTCGGCTCCATGGTTCGTGTCCGACCAACTCGACATCCCGTTTGAGGGTCGCGAGGCCAGCGCAGCCGGGTCGATGCTCGGCTCGGGAGCTGTCATGGTCATGGACTCCATGACCGACATCCCTGAGGCGGCGCTGACGCTGACCCGGTTCTACGCACACGAGTCGTGCGGCAAGTGCGTGCCCTGCCGTGAAGGCGGAACCTGGTTGCTGCGGATTCTCGAGCGGATCTGCTCCGGTCACGGAACGGACGCGGACCTCGACCAGATCCTTGAGGTAGGTCAGTCGATCTGCCCCGGTGAGATGCCGCACGCAGCGTCCGAACGAATTGGTTTGGATGCGACACCGTTCCCGTACAAGATGACGACCATCTGCTTCGTCGGTCCCTCCGCGTATGCTCCCCTCCACTCTGCGCTGACGTTGTTCCGCGACGAGTTCGAAGCCAAGGTGGTCCCCGCACCGAAGCGCATCTCCATTCCCGTTGCAGTGGCAGGCTCATGAGCACAGAAGAATCCAGCGTGACCGAACCGGTCGTCGCCGACGGCGACGTGTCCGGTGACGTGGTTCTCGACGACGCCGACAGTGCTGTGACCGAGCCGGAGCCTGATCCAGACGTCGTGATGGTTACCCTTAATGGCCGTGAGGTCGCGGCTCGCACGGGCGAACTTGTCATCGCCGCAGCAGAGCGTCACGACACCTACATCCCGCATTTTTGCTACCACCCGCGGATGAAGTCGGTCGGCATGTGCCGGCAGTGCCTTGTTGAAGTCGACACCGGTCGCGGTATGCAACTGCAACCCTCGTGCATGATCACAGTCTCGCCCGAGATGAAGATCGACACCGAGTCGCCGACGGCCAAGCGCGCACAGGAGGGAATGATTGAGTTGCTCCTGGCGAACCACCCCCTCGATTGTCCGGTGTGCGACAAGGGTGGCGAGTGTCCTCTCCAGGACCAGGCGTTCAGCCACGGGCCCGGCGAGTCCCGCTACATCGAGGAGAAGCGGCACTACGAGAAGCCGATCCCGATCTCTGACCTCGTGCTGCTCGACCGTGAACGGTGCATCCTCTGCGATCGTTGCACCCGTTTCGCTGACGAGGTAGCCGGCGACAAGCTCATCCAGTTCACCCAGCGCGGTAACCAAACCCAGGTGATGACTTTTCACGACGAGCCCTTCGCCTCGTACTTCTCGGGCAACACCGTGCAGATTTGCCCTGTCGGAGCGCTCACCGCAGAGCCCTATCGGTTTAAAGCTCGTCCGTGGGACCTTGCCGCCGAAGAGTCGACATGCACGTCATGTTCCGTCGGCTGTCGCGTTGTCGTTCAGTCGAGTCGTGACGAGATCCTCCGCTACCAGGGCGTCGACTCAGACCCGGTCAATCACGGGTGGTTGTGTGACCGGGGCCGGTTTGATTTCGAGGCAGTGAACTCCGATCTCCGCCTTGACGATCCGATGGTGAAAACCGATGCCGGGCTCACCGTGACGTCATGGAATGCCGCTCTTACGGCAGCGCAGCAGCTCATCAGTGACGCACTCGGTGCCGGCGGAGCCGAGGCGATTGGGATACTCGGTGGTGCACGGGGCACCAACGAAGATGCGTTCGCGTGGGCACAACTCGCCGATGCGCTCGGCGTCACGTACCGCGACGCCCAAGTAGGTGACGGCTTGCCCGCCTCGATCCTCGGCCTCGACCGGGCGACCATCGACGAGGCGGCGTCCGCGTCGACGATCGTACTTCTTGGCCCTGACCTGAAGGAAGAGCTCCCGGTTCTGTACCTGCGCCTCCGCGAGGCCGCGACCAACGGCGGTTCGACCCTGGTCGAGTTCTCGACCGTCGACACGGGCCTCACGCAATACGCAGCCCACAGCATCCGGTACCAACCCGGGCTCCAGGCTGACGCCGTGTCCGACAATGCCGAGCTACTCGCCGGCGACGGCAGTGTCGTCGTCGTAGCCGGTCGGTCGAATCTGGCCGAATCACCCGACGAGACCATGGCGGCTCTCGCCGCTGTCCTCGCAGCGAACCCAAACGCAAAGATGCTGCCGGCGCTGCGTCGCGGCAACGTGGTTGGAGCACTATCGGTCGGGATGGCTCCGGCCGATCCTGATCACGATGGGTTAGCGACGCTCCGTGCCGCTGCCGACGGAAAGATCGACCTGTTGGTTCTGGTCGGCGCTGATCCGCTCAACGACTGCCCCGACGTCCAGCTCGCCCGTCGAGCGCTTGCCGGTGCCCGGCGGATCATCTCGATCGATACGCATCCGAGCGAGAGCACAAAGCATGCTGACGTGGTGCTCGCTGCTGCCGCCTATGGCGAGAAGCGCGGCACGACCACGAACATCGAAGGTCGCGTGTCGACGTTGGTCGACAAGGTCACCACAACCGGAACCGCTCGTCCTGACTGGATGATCGCGGCCGAGCTCTCGTTGATGCTCGATCTCGAAGGTGGACTTGCGCAGGTCACAAGCGTCGAAGAGGTGACTTCGGCGATCGCTGCCCAGGTCCCCGGCTTCTCCGGTGTAACCCTCGAGGCGCTCGCCACCGACCGCAACGGCGTGCTCGCCGAGGTGGTTCCGGCGCTGCTTGCTCCCGTCACTCGGCGCGCCGGTCAGCGCAACAGCTACGACCACCGTCTCGTCGTGAGCCGAAAGCTCTACGATCGAGCCGTTGGTACGGCCATGTCACACTCGATCGCCAAGCTTGCACCCGGTGCGGGCGCGCACCTGCACCCGCTCGACGTCGATGCGCTCGGAGCCAACTCCGGAAGCGACGTCCAACTGATCGGCGAGCGGGCCACGGCGATTCTGCCTGTCGTCGCCAACAGCGCCGTGCCCCGTGGCATCGTGTGGGCGCCGTTCAACCAGGGTGGTGCAGTTGAGGATCTGATCGACGGCAACGCTGCCGTCATCGACCTGAAGATTGAGGTGTTGTGATGACGCTGACTCAGTCGTCGGTTCAGGGCCTCGTGGCGATCGATCCGCTCGGTACGGGCGGTCTACTTTGGACTGCGCTGCTCATTATGATCGTGAAGGTACTGATCATCTTTGGCGTGAGCCTCGTCGCAACGATGCTGATGATCTGGGCCGAGCGCAAAGTCGTCTCAGGCATGCACAACCGCATCGGCCCGAACAAGGCAGGCCCATTCGGTCTCCTGCAATCGCTCGCCGATGGCATCAAGGCCTTCTTCAAGGAGACGTTCCGCCCGAGCAAATCCGACCCGTTCGTGTACCGGTTGGCGCCGTACCTGATGTTCGTCCCGGCATTTCTGATCTGGTCGGTCCTCCCACTCGGAGGTGATTTCACCAACGGCAACGACGGCATGGTTACCATCTTCGGGCAGGTCACCCGCGTCCAGCTCGCGGACCCGCCGATCGGAATCCTGCTCGTGCTTGCCATGTCCTCGATCGCCGTTTACGGCGTGATGCTTGCTGGTTGGGCATCAGGCTCCAAGTACCCTCTGCTCGGCGCCGTGCGCGGTTCTGCCCAGATGATCTCCTACGAGGCGGCACTAGGCCTCAGCCTTGCCGCCGTGCTCCTGTCGAGCGGCACGCTCAGCACCGCCGGCATCGTCCAGACCCAGAACAGCTTCGCCGACTGGAACCTCGTGGCGACCGGGATTGTGCCGTTCGTAATCTTTCTGATAGCTACGACCGCTGAACTCAACCGTCCACCGTTCGACTTGGTTGAAGCCGAACAGGAACTCGTGTCCGGCTTCAACACGGAATACGGCGGCATCAGTTTCGCCCTCTTTTTCCTCGCAGAATTCATGAACGTCATCACGATGTCCGGTGTCATCGTCACCCTGTTCCTCGGCGGTCCGCAACCGATCGCTGGGATTGACATCCCGCTCCTTCCCGGCGCGGTTGAGGGCACCGTCTGGTTCGTCCTCAAGCTCCTCGTCTTCCTCTACATGTACATCTGGCTGCGGGCCACGCTGCCCCGTCTGCGTTACGACCAACTCATGGACCTCGGATGGAAGGTACTGATCCCGGTTGCGCTCGGATGGTTCCTATTGCTCGCCGCCCTCCGTCAGTTCTCGCCGGATGGCACCGCTGCCGAATCGATCCGGGTGACGGCGATCTGTGTCGTAGTCGGCGCTGCGGCCATCGCATTGTTCATGGCGGCGCTCCGAGTGAGTCAGAAGAACCGCGAGCAGATGTCCGAGCCACTGCAGGAAGGGAGCCCCGTCTGATGGGCTACTTCGAAGGGTTCGCCGTCACGATGCGCCAACATCGGCTCTTCGGGGGCAAGCGCGTCACCACCGAATACTCTGGGGGTCGCAAAGCAAAGAAGCGCGGCGAAACGAGCAACGACGTCAAAGGTGACGAGAAGATCGCCAAGCCTGAACGACTCCACGGCCGCCATGTGCTGAATCGGTACGAGGACGGCATGGAGAAGTGCATTGGATGCGAGCTGTGCTCGGGCGTGTGCCCTGCGAACTGCATCCATGTGCGAGGCGCTGACAACGATCCGGTCAACCCGACCTCGCCTGGCGAGCGTTTCGGCTACGTCTACGAGATCAACTATCTCCGATGCATCCACTGTGACCTGTGTGTCGAAGCTTGCCCGACCGAGGCGATTACCGAGTCGAAATTGTTCGAGTTCTCGTTCACGAACCGCAAAGACGCGATCTATACGAAGGCCGAGCTCGTCGTCGACGACGAGGGCAAGCCAAAGCAAATGCCGTGGGAAGACTGGCGCGATGGCGATGACGAGCACACCTCGGGCTGGATGCGCGCCACGTCACCGTCCGGCGATGCCGCCTTCGAGGGCGAAGTGGGGTGGAGCAACGAGCTCGGTCACGGAACCCGAGCCCCCGAGCCGTCTCAAACTGAACGAGACGTTTCTGTCAGAATCGTCGAGCGATGAATACGACCTTTCTCGAATATGTCGTCTTCTTTGTCGCGTCGTTGATGATGCTCGGCGGAGCCATAGGCGTGATCCTGTTCAAGAACCCGGTACACGCAGCACTTGGCCTTGTGCTCACGTTGTTCGGCGTGGCGGTGCAGTTCGTCGCCCAGGAGGCTCACTTCCTCGCAGCGGTGCAGGTGATCGTCTACGCCGGTGCCATTGTGGTGCTCTTCTTGTTCGTGATCATGCTGCTCGGCGTTGACCGCGCCGTCGATCTCTCGATCGAACCGATTTCGATCCAGCGCCCGCTCGCCGCAGTGATGACCGTCGGTCTGGTGGGGTTGGTTAGCGCTGCGGTCATCAAGGCCGGCGATGCGATCGGGACACTCAACCCCGGCTTAGGCCTTGACGTTGCCGGTGAAATCACCGCAGACGGTCAGAACATCGTCTCGAATGACGGCAACATCCAGCAACTCGCCCGGAACCTCTACAACGATCACGTGCTCGCCTTCCAGCTCACGTCGGTCCTGCTCATCGTCGCCGTTGTCGGAACCGTGCTACTCACTCGCAAATGGCCCAAACAGGGAGCTGCGACGTGATCGCCGCCGTCGAGCCCACCTGGTATCTGATTGTTTCATCGCTTCTGTTCGGCATCGGCGCATTCGGTCTGCTGGTCCGCCGGAACCCGCTCGTGATGTTCATGTGCATCGAGTTAATGTTGAATGCCGCAAACCTGACCTTTGTCGCGTTGGCCACGTCGCTCGGTGACATCAACGGCCAGACGGCCGTCTTCTTTGTGATGGTGGTTGCAGCGGCCGAAGTCGTTGTCGGGCTTGGCATTCTCGTGTCGATCCTGCGCCGTCGCCCAGGCGCGACTGCCGATGATCTCGCAGAGTTGAAGGGCTAACCGATGGCTGATCTCGTTTGGCTTATCCCTGCGTTCCCGCTGTTCGGGTTCCTCACGCTGCTTTTACTGGGACGTCGTTTTAGCGAGCCACTCGCCGGGTATTTCGCTACCGCAATGGTCTTTGTGTCGTGGATCGTGGCCGTAGCGGTCTACTTTGACCTCGTCGCAAAGCCGGAAGAAGAACGCTCCGTAACCGTCACGCTGTTCTCGTGGCTCCCGGTCGGCGACCTGCAGATTGACATGGCCTTCCTGGCCGACCCGTTGTCGATTACGATGTGCCTGTTCGTGCTTGGCATCGGTGGCCTGATCCACCTCTTCGCTGTCGGGTACATGCACGGTGATCCAAAGTTCTCGAAGTTTTTTCTCTATCTCAGCCTGTTCATCTTCTCAATGACGCTGCTTGTGCTCGGCGAGAACCTACTGGTCACCTTTCTCGGCTGGGAAGGCGTCGGGACCTGCTCGTATCTGCTCATCTCGTTTTGGCATACGCGCGAGTCAGCCGCGACTGCTGGTAAGAAGGCATTCATTACCAATCGCGTCGGCGACTTCGGCGTGATGCTTGCGATGTTCCTTGCATTCGAATCGGTCGGATCGGTCAGCTACTCGGCATTGAACGGTTCTGCGGTCGCCGGCACGCTCAGCGCCGCAACGGCGTCGGCCATTGCGATGTTGCTGCTGCTCGGTGCGACCGGCAAGAGTGCGCAGCTCCCGCTGTACGTCTGGCTGCCCGATGCCATGGAGGGTCCAACGCCGGTCTCTGCACTGATCCACGCCGCCACGATGGTTACCGGCGGCGTGTTCCTACTCGTGCGAATTAATCCTGTCATTACCGTCGCCGCCGACTGGGTGCCGATGTCGATTGCCTGGGTCGGAGGCATCACGGCACTGTTTGCGGCCACGATTGCTGTCGCTCAAAACGACATCAAGAAGGTGTTGGCTTACTCCACCGTGTCCCAGATTGGCTTCATGATGCTGGCGGTCGGCACCGGCGCGTATGTCGCAGCGATCTTCCACATGATCACCCATGCCATGTTCAAGGCGCTGCTGTTCCTCGGTTCCGGCTCCGTCATCCACGGGATGCACGACGAGCAGGACATGCGCAAGATGGGGGCGTTACGCAAGTTCATGCCGATCACCGCTGCGACCTTCATCGTGGGGTGGCTCGCCATTGCTGGCGTGCCGCCTTTCTCCGGGTTCTTTTCGAAAGACGAGATCCTGCTGTTCACGCTCGCCGAGAGCGTCCCGCTTTATGTCATCGGCATCACCACCGCTCTGCTGACCGCTTTCTACATGACGCGACAGGTGATGATGGTTTTCTTTGGAGAGGCCCGCTGGAAGGACCCGGCTGAGGGTCAGGAAGCACACGGCGATTTCAAGCCGCACGAATCACCGGCAATCATGTGGTTCCCATTGGTTGTGCTTGCGGGACTCGCTGCGATCGGCGGAATCATCAACCTGCCCGGGCTGTTCGGCATACCAAGCGGTGGAACGCACCGGCTTGAGGAGTGGCTACACCCGGTGATCGCGTTCGGTGAGGCAGATATTAAGGGCACGTTCGCCTACGACAACAAATATGTCCTCGTTGCGATTGCCGTGGCCTGCGCTGTCGGAGGGATCGCTCTGGGTTGGCTGGTATACCTCAAGAATCGGCTGAAGCCGATTGAGCCGGTCGTGTTCGCCCGCGGCTGGTACTACGACACGGCGATCAGCTGGTTCATGGGGAATCCTGGGCGGGAAGTTGCCCAGGGAGTTGCTGATTTCGATGCGAACGTTGTGGACGGCGCAGTCAGAGGTGTTGCAACTGCAGTGCGCGCAACTGCCTCCGAGACGCGCAAGGCGCAGACCGGCTACGTACGTCAGTACGCAGCGGTCGTCGGCGTCGGAGTCGTTCTGCTCCTGACCTGGTTCGTGGTGATTCGAGGGATTCTGTGATGTTGGCGGCAGGCGGCGCTGCGGGCGCCTTTCCGATTCTGTCGGCACTGATCTACGTACCAATCGTGGGTGCAATCTGTGTGCTGCTCACGAAGCGTTCTCGTCCCGAGTTTGCGAAGCTGATTGCATTGCTTGTCTCGGTCACCACTGCAGCCATGAGCATCTGGTTGCTCGCCTCGTTCGACACTGGCGACGACGGTTTCCAATTCGTGTCGCAACACACTTGGATCAAGCAGTGGGGAATCGGCTGGCATCTTGGTGTTGATGGCATCTCGCTGTTCATGGTGGTCCTGACGGGATTGCTGTTCCCGATCGTGATTGCTGGCATCGATCCACATCACGACGAGAAGCCATATCTCGCCTGGATGCTCATGCTGCAAGCCGGTGTAATGGGTTCGTTCCTGAGCCTCGACCTGTTCCTTTTCTTCATCTTCTTCGAGATCGTGCTCGTCCCGATGTACTTCCTCATTGGTGGGTGGGGCTACGAGGGTCGCGAGTACGCAGCGACCAAGTTCTTCATCTACACGATGCTCGGGTCAGCGTTCATGCTGGTGGGCCTCGTCACGACCGCGTGGATCGCCAGCGACGATCTCGGTCGTGTCACGTTTGATCTCGTTGATATTGCTGAAGGTGCTGACTTCGCCACCTCCACCGGGCGCTGGTTGTTCTTCGCGTTCGCCATTGCATTTGCGGTCAAGGTGCCACTCTTCCCGCTGCACACGTGGCTGCCCGACGCGCACACGCAAGCGCCGACCGCCGGCTCCGTCGTTTTGGCCGGTGTCATGCTGAAACTCGGCACGTATGGGTTCCTCCGCTTCGGCCTGTACCTGTTTCCCGAAGCCTCGGTGTGGAGCCGGGAAGTGTTCCTCACCCTTGCGGTCATCGGCATTATCTACGGGGCGCTCGCCGCCACGATGCAGAAGGACCTTAAGCGGCTCGTCGCCTACTCGTCGGTGGCGCACCTCGGGTTCATCGTGCTCGGTACGTTTGCATTCACTTCTCAGGCGATCACCGGCAGCGTGCTGCAGATGGTCAACCACGGTGTTTCGACTGGCGCCCTGTTCCTGTTCGTCGGCTGGATCTACGAGCGGCGTAAGACCCGTCAGATCGCCGAACTCAACGGCCTCCAGCAGATCGCCCCGATCTTCGCAGCAGGCTTCCTGGTAGTGATGCTTAGTTCGATTGGGGTGCCGGGGCTCAACGGTTTCATCGGTGAGTACTTGATTCTGATCGGTTCCTTCACGACGGCCCGCTGGTGGACCGTTGTGGCCACCGCTGGCGTGATTCTCGCTGCCCTCTATTTGCTGTGGGCCTACCAGCGGGTCTTCCACGGTACGCCCGACGAAGACAACAAGTCGTTCCCCGAACTGCGGTTTAAGGAGGGGCTCGTACTGCTTCCGTTCCTCGTGGCGATCGTGTTCACCGGTGTATATCCCAAGCCGTTGCTCGACCGCATCGAGCCAAGCGTCGAGCGCCTCGTCACCCACGTGGCAGCGAACAGCGACATCGACGCCGATCCCGACTACACGACGCAGTTCGGCATGCCTGACGATTCCCATGACGACGAGGAAGGTTCCGACAACGAGAGCAACGATGACGAGGAGGGTGAGGGGTGATGAACGTGCTAGCTCAGGCCGACCCGATCCTGGATCCGAACATCGAACCCGAGATCTGGTGGTTCGCGCTCTCGCCGCTGCTGGTGCTGGTGGGTGGCGCGTTGACGTTGATGCTGATTGGTGCTCTGACACCGAAGTGGCCAAAGGGTCTGTACGCCCTCGCGTCGGCAATGGTTGCAGGAGCGGCTGGGACCCTGGCGATCTTCAACTGGGACGACATCTCCGATAACGGGCCGACCACGCTCGTTGCGGGAGCGCTAGCCTTCGACACCTTCGCGATGTGGTCGACGGTCACGATTTGTGCGGCCGTGATCCTCGTCTCGATGCTCACCGACGAATTCATTCGGAACACTCCCAACGACGGACCCGAGGTCTACTCGCTGTATCTCGTTGCGGCGACCGGTGGCATCGTGATGGCTTCGGCAAACGACCTGATCGTGCTGTTCCTCGGTCTTGAGACGCTGTCATTGGCGCTGTACGTGCTTGCGGCGTCGAACCGTCGCAGCGATGCGTCGGCTGAATCTGGTCTCAAGTACTTCATCCTGGGCGGCTTTGCCTCGTCATTGTTCCTCTATGGAATTGCGCTCGTCTACGGCGCAACTGGCTCGACCAACATCGGCGAAATGGTGAACGCTGTGGCCGTCCGCCTCGATGGCGACAATGATGCGCTTGCGTTGGCCGGCATCGCATTACTGATCGTCGGCCTCGGCTTCAAGGTCGCAGCTGCGCCTTTTCACATCTGGGTGCCGGACGTTTACCAGGGCGCACCCTCGCCGGTCACTGCTTTCATGGCGTCAGCGGGCAAGGTCGCAGCCTTCGGCGCGATCATTCGGGTGCTCGTTTCTGGCCTGCCCGCATACCGCGACGATTGGCAGCCGATCATCTGGGTGCTTGCGTTGCTGTCGCTTGTGGTCGGCTCGTTCCTAGCAGTCGTCCAAACCAACGTGAAGCGGATGCTCGCCTACTCGTCAGTGAGCCATGCCGGTTTCCTGCTCGTTGGCGTCGAGGCCGCGGCCCACTTCGCCGGCGAGGCCTACCCGGGGATGGGTATCTCGTCGGTCCAGTTGTACCTGCTTTTTTACTCGGTGCTGGTTATCGGTTCGTTTGGCGTCGTGGCCGTTGTCGTCGGCGACGACGATGCCTCACTCGACCGCTTTAAGGGTCTTGCGAAGCGTAAGCCGCTCGTTGCAATCGCCTTCACGATTTTCCTGCTCGCGCAGGCGGGTGTGCCGTTCACGACAGGCTTCATTGCGAAGTTCGGCGTGATCCAAGCCGCCGTCGAGGTCGACAGCTACGCCATCGCGATCATCGCCATGGTCACTGCCGTCGTAGCTGCGTTCCTGTACTTGCGGATCATGGTGAGCATGTGGCTCCATGATGAGGACGAAAAGGCACCGGCCGTTAGGGTGCCGTTTGCAGCTGGCTTAGCAATCGGTGCCGCGGCGTTGTTCTCTGTGGTGTTTGGAATTTTCCCCTCGTGGTTCATCGACTGGTCCGACGCGATCACGCTGGTCCGCTGATCAGATCGTTCAGATAATCGTCCATCGTTGTTGTCGATTTGGGTTCTGGGATGGATTCGTCTCGGGTTTCGCACCTGGCTCAACCCAATACAGTCTTACCCCGCTGTCAATGCTGTGACACCGAGTCCGATTGCGTCGCACCATGTCTGTCGGGTTGTGAGCCGAGCAGGTCCCCCAGCCTGTCGTTGTGAGTACGGTCGAACGTATGGGAGCGATCGACGAGGTGTTAGCGGCGAACGATGCGTTCTACGCTGCGCACGAAGCGCGCGACATTGACGCAATGCGGGTGGTGTGGGAGCGGACCGACCGGGTGGTGTGCGTGCATCCGGGTTGGCCGATTTTGCGGGGGTGGCCGGCTGTTGAGGAATCTTGGCGTCGGATCTTCTCCGGAGTCGGGCGCAACCAGTTCATTCTCACCAATCAGTCGATTGAGGTGGGTAGCAACCTCGCGTGGGTGACCCTTGAAGAGAACCTTGTCGATCGCGGCGAAACCCATGCTGTCGCCGCCACGAATGTCTTCGGCTTCGCTGCCGAAAGATGGCGACTCGTGGCCCATCACGGGTCATCCGTGCTGGCAGTGCTCGGCTGAACGGCGTAGGTTCGGGACATGGCCGGCGAGGTACTAGGGGCGGCGGGCGAGGGGCTTGCCGCTCAGTTCGACTCGGCGCCGGCTGATGTCGCCGCCCTCTACGATAACTGGGTCAAGAACAGCTACGACGCTGACCTAGCGGCGTGGGGGTACGACGCGCACGTCCGCGCCGCAGACATGTTGTCGTCGTTGTCGCCGGAGCTGGGGTCGTTGCAGGCACCGGGGTCGGAAGGTGCGGTGCTTGACGCCGGATGCGGGTCCGGTCTCGTCGGGGCGGAGCTGCGACGGCGCGGGATCAAACCCGTGATAGGCGGCGACTTCTCTCTGGCATCGGTCGAGACAGCCCGGTCCTGTGGGGTGTACAACGAGGTCGTCGAACTGGATCTGAACCGTTCGTTCCCGTTCCTCGACGGCGAGTTTCGTGCAGCCGTCAGCATCGGTGTGTTCTCGTATCTCACCGATTCCGAGGCGACGATTCGCGAGCTGCTCAGGATCGTCCGGGTCGGCAGCCCCGTCGTGTTCACGCAGCGCACCGATCTGTGGGAGGAGCGCGACTTCGCCAAGCTGCTCCGCGACCTCGCTGACGAAGGCGTGTGCGAGGTGACGGTCTCGTCCCCAGAGCCGTATCTCCCGCTGCATCCCGAGTTCGGTGGCGATATCGGGGTCCGCTACGCCACACTGATCCGGTGCTGAGCACCTTTGATCTCTCTCCGTTCGCTACGGGGGAGGCGCTTCCTTCCGACGTGGCCTGGCGAACGGCCGCAGCCATCGACGACACGTTGTGTGCCACCGGATTTCTCCTCGTGACCGGACACGGGGTCGTCGACGAGGTCCGCTACGCGTACTTCGATGCGATGCGCGAGTTCTTTGCCCTGCCACTTGAGCGAAAGGAGTCGATCGCGATCGGGAAATCCGACTGCCACCGCGGTTACGTCGGCTTCGAGACCGAGGCGCTTGACGGTGCACTCGCCGGAGATTCTGCCACCGGGTTAGTGGCGGGGGATCTGAAGGAGACACTCGACACGGGGATCGATCACGGCCCAGATCATCCGGAGGTGCTCGCCGGGACGCCGCTCCACGGTCTCAACCAGTGGCCTGATCTTCCGGGTTTCCGAGAGCGGGTGGAGCCGTATCGCGATGCGATGATCGAGGCGACGTTGCGGATGCAGCGTGCGATGTCAATGGCGCTCGGTCTTGACGCGCGATTCATTGAGGATCAGCCGGGTGAGCCGATGTACCACCTCCGGCTAATCCATTATCCGCCGATGGAGACGTTGACGCCCGAGCCCGGACAGCTCGGGTGTGGCGCGCATACCGACTACGGCACCCTGACGTTGTTAGCTGATGATGGGAACGGTGGGCTACAGGTGCGTGAGCGGTCGGGCGAGTGGATCGACGTGGCGGTCCCGCCAGGCCACCTGGTCGTGAACCTCGGTGACCTGATGGCTATCTGGACCAACGATCGGTGGGTGTCGAACCCGCACCGCGTGGTCAACCCGCCAGGAGTCGACCGCTACTCGTCGCCGTTCTTCGTCGAGCCATCGTTTCATCTACAGATCGAAGCGGTCTCGACCTGCCTTGTCGAGGGCGAGACACCAAAACATAAACCGATGATCACCGGTCCGTACCTGCTGTCGCGTTTCGACGGCACTCACAGTTATCGAAATGAGTTGCTGGCATGAAGTCGTTCGGGATTCCGGAACTCATCCACGAGTACGCCATTGAGCGTTCTAGTGGCGACCCCGTCGCAAAGGACCTGGCCGTGACCACGCAGGAACGGTTTCCCGACCGAGCCAGGATGAACATCGGGCACGACCAGGGTCGATTCATGCAGATGCTGGTTGAGGTGACCGGCGCACGCACGGTCGTTGAGGTCGGCACGTTCACGGGTATGTCGGCGCTCTGGCTGGCGCGAGGGCTTCCCACCGACGGTCGGTTGATCTGCTTCGACCTCGTCGACACCTACGTCGAGACCGCCACTGAGGCGTGGACGGCGGCAGGCGTGGCCAAATCGATTGAGATGCGGGTTGGGCCTGCCGCCGACGGGCTGGCGGCACTGCCAGCCGAACCCCACATCGACCTTGCGTTCATCGACGCCGACAAGACCGGCTACCCCAACTACCTTGATCTGCTACTGCCGCGCTTGACCGATCGCGGCGCGATCCTCGTCGACAACGTGCTTTGGAGCGGCGCTGTCGTCGACCCCGCCAACACGTCACGCGACACGGTTGCGCTGCGAGAGTTCAATGATGACGTTGCGCAGCGCAACGACATCGAAGCGGTCATCCTGACTGTCGGCGACGGAATCACGATGATTCGGCCCAAAAGGACGCCCGCAGTTCACGATTGAAAAAACCTTCCCGGCCGGTCTCGGGGACCTGGCCCATCCAGTTGATCAAACGCAGGATCTTGCACTTGGCGCGACTAGCCAGCAGATTGGGTGCATCATCCACGGCCGAGCCCTATCAGACCGCGCCCGTGTCTTTTTCAGCGGTGGGCGCTGACCGTCGCACACATCAAATCGGGTCTGAGCCGAGGAGGGTTGCAGACGCAGCGTGATCGGCGAAGCGGGCAGCTACGGGGCGGGCCCGGCGATCGTTGTCGAACAGGCCGACCTCGGTGACCGCGCCAACCGGTTCGATTAGCGCGGTTTGCCAGTCGAACTGGTCACCACGGCTGTACCAGCACAGTCCGCGCGCCGGCCGCCCGTCGCCGCGCATGCGTGCAAGACCAGCGGTAAGGGTGTCGAGCCATGGAATTTGCTGATCGAGCGGCAGGGTCAGGTTCGACGTCTCCGCGATCCAAAATGGTTGGCCGTACCGATCGTGCCAGCGCTCGATCTCAGCAATCGAAAGCTCGACCAGCTCGTCAACGCTCCATTCGGGCCGGTCACCACCCACGTTCATGACCGAGATGGGATAGATGTCGAGGCCTGCAACGAGTTGATCGGAAACGGCCAGCGATCGGATGCGGTCGAGCTGAGTTGCATCTAACGATTCCAGGTATCTCTCCGCAGCTGGCAGCGGATCAACGCCAAAGTGGAGGTCCCAGATCAGCCATCCGATGGCCCGTCGAGACTCGATCTCGGCGTCTGCGTCAGGTGTGATGGCGACCGGGATGTCGAACCCCTCGGACCCGATCCACCATCCGTTGCGGTCGGTTCGGATTCGATCGATCGCTTCCAGATTTGCCAGGGCGATGTTGGCCGCGGCTTGGGCGAATGCCTCCGGTGACGCCTCCATGTCGTTCCAGATACCGAAGAGCGCCGAGAGCCGTGCCGTGATCCCTGGCTCGTTGATCGGGGTGAACCAGCGGGGAGTGGGATACCGCTCAAGGAATGCTTCGACGTACCGGATGAGGCCATCGACCCACGTGCCGTCGACGAAGCCGGGATAGTGGTCGGGGAGGCCGAAGTGAACGAATTCGACTATCGGCTCGAGGCCGGCTGCTTCGCAGGCCTCCAACGAGCGGTCCCACAGTGACCAGTTGTACACGCCCGGCTCTGGCTCGGCGAGCCGCCACGGCGTTCCGTACCGTACGACGTCAACACCGAGGCCGGCAATGTCCGCGAGGTCTGTCTCCATTTGTCCGTAATGGCCGGTTTGAGCGAATTGGTCTTGGCGGTACCGCTCGCCGTCACGCATCACCCAGGGGTCGGATCCCTCTTCGCCGACCGACCACACGAAGTCGGGAAATGCATTGGCGTCGGTCATGTTCCCAGCGTGGCACAATTGAGAGATGGAGCCGGAACTGAACCCGGAGCTTCCGGAAGGCCTCACCGTGCAGCGGACGACGCCAACGTTCGATGAACACAGCATTCCGGCAGGGCTGCGCAGGGTGCATTCGGTCGCCGACGGGGTTTGGGGTCGGCTGGTCGTCGAGCAGGGTTCGGTGGGGTTTATGTTCGAGGACATTGCCGATCACGTCCGGACAGTCGCCGCTGGCGAGCACCAGGTGATTCCACCAAGCCGTTTGCACCATGTTGTCATCGACGGTCCGGTTCGATTCACCGTTGAGTTCTATGGGTGATGTCGTCAGGCCGGGGCCGTCTGCCTGAAATTTTGTTTTGGTTCATCTCGGCTTTGCCTTCGTAGAGTGGCAACATGAGCGAGACCAACCGCCGAATCACTCTTGCCAGGCGCCCAGTCGGGGAGGTTGCCGTCGACTGTTTCGCGACCGATGAGGTAGACGTGCCCACACCGGGTCCCGGTGAGGTGCTCGCAGAGGTCGGCTGGTTGTCGATCGACCCGACTATTCGCGGTTGGATGGCGATGGACACCTATCTCCCCGCAATCGAGATCGGTGCCGAAATCCGCAGCGGTGGGCTTGCCACTGTAATTGAGTCGAACAACGATGACCTCCCCGTTGGCGCAACGCTGTTCGGGATGACCGGCTGGCAGCAGTACACAATCATGGACGGGTCTAATCAGATCGTGCCCGACGGCATCGATCCGACCGCAGCACTGAGTGTATTTGGGGTGACCGGCATGACCGCCTACTTCGGGTTACTCGAGGTCGGTCGGCCGGTGGAGGGTGAGACGGTCCTCGTATCGGGCGCTGCGGGAGCAACGGGTTCGGTTGTGGGTCAGATCGCTAAGATCAAGGGGTGTCGCGTGGTCGGCATTGCGGGCTCCGATGAGAAGTGCGCTTGGCTGATCGATGAACTCGGTTTCGACGCTGCGATTAACTACAAGACTGAGGACATCGCTGCTGCGATTCGTACTGCGTGCCCTGATGGTGTCGATGTCTTTTTTGACAACGTGGGTGGCGACATCCTCGAAGCGGCGATTGGCAACATCGCCTTACGCGGCCGGATCGTGCTCTGCGGTGCGATAGCTCAGTACAACGACGAGTCACCGCGCCCGGGTCCGAGTAATCTGTCGCTTCTCGTCTCGATGCGCGGTCGCATGGAGGGTTTTATCATCCTCGACTACCTTGACCGGGCTGATCAGGCCATCGGTGACCTCGCAACGTGGGTTATGAACGGTGACGTCAAGTTTAAAGTCGACATTGTCGACGGATTGGATAACGCACCGATGGCCCTTGATCGTCTTTTCACGGGCGCCAACACCGGCAAGGTGATGGTCAAGCTCTGAGGTGAATGGTCTAGGTCTGTTTGCCCTCGCTGAGGTTCGAGCGGTGACAGTCAGGCCACTGCGAGTACAGGCTCGCCAGGCTCAGGGCGTGTTGATTGTGCGCTCGGGTTTCATCACGAACGGCGGTATGTCGCACACGGCGACTTCAGGGCCGAGTGTGGCGCCGTTGAGTTTGAGTCGGCTGCCGCTCCAGAACTTGCCGGGGTCGTACCAGTTTGGCGGTTGTTTGGTGTCGAGCAGGCCCATCCGCTCATAGGTAACGGCGACGACCTCGGCGCAGAAGAGTTGCTCGAGACCAGCGTTGCGTTTGACGCGGCCCTTGATCCAACCGGTGGCAAGCGAACGAGTGGCGGGGAAAGTTCGCCCATCGAGTTCGGACACAGTCATGATAATGGCGTCCTCCATCTCGGTCGTGACCTCGATGTCGATCTGTCGCATCCACGCCTCCTGTCCGTATCGGTGGTGCCACTGTCCGGCGGCATCGATGAGGCGGTGGAGTTGGGTGCCACGGTGCGTCAAGCCCGCCCACACGTCGGGGATGGTGCGACCGAGTTCGGCGTGCCACAGCAGCGGCGGTAGGTTCTCGAGGGCGATGACCATCCCGACGTGATTGACCGGACTATTGGTGAACGCTCGAATTGCCCGGTCGGCAGTCGAGCGACCCCTGAATAACCACACATCGCCGGTGCGGGTCTGGCCCGCTGCTTCGTCGAACGACATCGTCGCATGCCCGGTGGCCGTCATCGCGGGCCCTACGGTATCAACTTATGCGCATCTGGAAGTGGGTTGGTCTCGCAGGCGTCGTCGGCGTGACCGCCGTCGGAATCGCCGCTGGCACCGCGACGGTTCGGCGCAAGCGCCGCATATTCGTTGATGCCAACCCTGACGAGCTACGGATCCGCTTGCACGAGCGTCTACGCAAAGCCGAGGAGCGTCAGGGCGGCGTCACCCGGCTGCTCCGTTGCTGACGTCGGGTGATGGTGTCGCGCAATGTCGTGACCTAGTTGCCAGGCGGCGTTCACCCCTCGAAGCGGCATTGAAAGTCCGCGAGCTGCAGGTCGGCGTTGACGATTGACTTACCGACGGTTCCTAACCTGGTCCGTCTTGAGCCATGTCATCGACGCGTAGGCGAGGTGTCGTGACTGCGGCGAGGTGCCGATGCCGATCACCGGTCGGGGTATCCCAGTCTCCGAAGCTGGGGACAATAGAACTTTTGGCCGCATGCGGCATTGGGCCAGAAACGCCGGCTGCGAGCGTGCTGGCCTTGCTTGGTGGTGCTGAACAGATGGCGCACGGAGAAGCCGGCCGAGATAGCGGCGATGTCGCCGTAAACGTCGTCAACGAAACGTGGAGCATGGTCGCGGCGGAGGCCGCAGTGGCCCGATCTTCCCCGACTGCTCGGCGACGTACGGTTTATGAGAAGACCGATTGCCTGTCAGGCCTCGAGGTAGCGATCTGTCAGTCTGTTCACATGACGAAATTCGGATGGTTGTCGCCGGTAGCCGGTCACGCTGGGAGCGATTTTCAGCCGATCGTGATGTATCAGGAGGAGCGGATCTTTCCGCAGGCGTTGCCGCACTTTGACTCTTTATGGATCGCAGACCATTTTTACGGGTTCGACGCCGACAAGAAAGAGGGTTTCCTCGAAGCGTGGGTGACTCTCACTTGGCTTGCTGCCAGGTTTCCTGACATATTGCTATGCCACCACGTTCTCGGTCACGGCTACCGCAATCCCGCCCTAACTGCGAAAATGGCATCCACACTCCAGGTGCTGTCCGGTAACCGGTTCATTCTCGGTATCGGCGGCGGCTGGCGCAAGGACGAATACGACTCGTACGGCTACGACTTCCCATCTGCTGCCACCCGCCTCCATCAACTTGAGGAGGTCGTCCAGATCTGCCGCCTGATGTGGACCGAGGAGCACCCCACTTTCACCGGCGGGCATTTCAGTATCGACAATGCCGCAGCCACACCACGTCCCGATGTCGTTCCCCCGATCTGCATCGGCAGCTCCGGCGAGCAGATCGGCCTCCCAATTGTCGGTCGGCAGGCCGACATTTGGAATGGCCATCACCGTAGCGACGAGGCCTGGTTGCGGATGCGCGACATCGTTCACTCCGCAGCCAGCGACGCAGGACGCGATCCATTCGACGTCGAGTGCAGCATCACCGTCGCTGGCGATCTACCCACGTCCGACGCAGCGTCCGAGGAGTGGGTCGAAAGACTGACTCACCTGCGCAGTCTCGGCGCTGAACACTTCATCATGGATTTCGGCCATCCCCTCGACGTCGAGCCTGTCCTCCGCTTCGCGGAGCAGGTCATCGGCCCGATGAGAGCCAACTGACCGCCTAACTTTGGCGGTGAGTGACTCCGTGCGAACGCGGCGATACTGAGCACACGATGGGCGACTATCCGGATTTCCAAAGACCAGACCGAGAAGAGCAGACCGACGTAAAGGACACGGACCGCCCGCTTCCGTCGAAGCAGGGGTTGCAGGAGATCGCTCATGACCGTGGCCGGATCTGCAAAAAGCGCGGCTGCGTCGTATGTGCGCCGCTCGTCGAGCAGCGCCGTCTGAAGAAGAAGCAGCGCAGAGTAGATGCGCAGGCTGCTCTCCACGCAAAGAGCCGGCCGTGTGGGCGAGGCAGCTGTTTGCTGAAGTTGTGCGTTCAGGCCCGAGAAGCGGCAACGTCAACGCCGTTTGCGGCCGTCGAGTCAACCATCGACGGTCAAGGAACCGATACATCACAAATCGATCCCGACCGGGTGCTTCGCCGACAGGACGAACGACACCGAGTGGGTTTGCCTTGCGGGTCGGAGGTGTGTTGGAGCCAGGTGTGCATTGACGGTTTTGCCGCAGCACGCACTCGACGTCATCGCGCCCGACGGCCGTGTCGATCAGCAACGTGCGACAACGCGATCTGTGTTGCCGACCGATTGACGAAAGAATCGTGACCTGTCTGACACTGCCGTGCCGCAGTCGATCGATGCAAGCGAGCCAATCGAAGCGATGACGAACGACACCGAGACGCGCCGCGCGGAGATCCGAGGTTGGCTTGCCCACAATCCTGACCCGTCGCCACGAGACCTCGCTGAAGCCGGGCTCGTCGCTCCACATTGGCCAGAGCCGTGGGGCTTAGCCGCTGACGCCGCGCTTCAACTCGTGGTAGCCGATGAACTCGTCCGAGCCAAGGTCTCGGTGCCCGATAATGCCATCGCGATCGGTTGGGCCGGCCCAACGATCATCGCCGGCGGAACACCTGAGCAGCAGCAGCGCTGGCTCCCCAGCATCCTCGACGGGTCCGCCGAGTGGACGCAACTCTTCTCCGAACCCGATGCCGGGAGTGATCTCGCCTCCCTTCGCACGTTGGCGGTGATCGACGGTGATGAGTATGTGATCAACGGGCAGAAGATTTGGTCGACGTGGGCCAACCACTCGCAGTGGGGGATTTTACTCGCCCGCACCGATCCCGGCGCGCCGAAGCATCGAGGCATTTCCTACTTCGTGCTCGACATGAACACACCGGGCATCGAGATCCGGCCAATCACCGAGATGACGGGTGGCAACCACTTCAACGAAGTGTTCTTCGACGACGTTCGCATCCCCGTCGCAAACCGCATCGGCGACGAGAACGACGGATGGCGTCTGGCCAACGTCACACTCGGCAACGAACGTGTCTCGCTCAGCGAAGGCGGCGTGCTGTGGGGCATGGGACCCACTGCCGAGGAATGCCTCGACGAGATTCAACGCCTCGGCGCAGGATTCAGTCCGGTGATGCGCCAGCGCTTTACTCGTGCCGTCACGAAGAGCTTCATCATCGACCGGCTCGGCGACAAGATCGTCGATGCCCAGGTCAACGGACGCGATCCTGGACCCGTTGCCTCGATTCGCAAGGCAAAGGCCGACGTCAACGCACAGCGACTCTTGTCGCTCGTGAAGGACCTCACTGGACCTGAGGGAATGATCGGCATCCAGAACGTTGTCGCTGAGGAACTCGACATATGGCACTGGGCGTACCTCTTCAGTCGGGCGCTGACCATCGGCGGTGGAACGAGTGAAATTCAACGCAAAATCATCGGTGAACAACTCCTTGGCCTTCCACGCGAACCTCGCGCGCAACCGTAGGTCGCAGCGCCAAACGGGGTGGGTTCCATTTTCGGTCCAGGCAGCCGTCTGCCACAGGGGCTGTAACGGGCCAGAGTGGTGGGCTGACGGAGGGGTCGGCGTCCAGCAGCCCGGCACGCCGTAGGGTCACTGCTGATGGGGGACCGGAATGGCGACACCTTCGGCTACGCGGAGTTCGGGACGTGGTATGACGCGTATCGAGCCGACACGCTCGAGCCGGCGTTGGATCGAGCGATGAACAGCATGCAAGCCGAGCTCGAAGATGCACTGTCCGAGCGTGATCTCGCTCGTCTCCGCAGCATCTCTGGCAGGGTGAAGTCAAAGCGCCGTACTTGGCGGAAGGTCAACCAGCCTCGGTATCGCCAGGCAATCTCGACCGTCGACGACATCCCCGTGGTGATTGACGATCTCGTTGGGCTGCGACTCACGTGCACCAACTTGCGCGACATCGAGATGGTTCAAGTCGCTTTGGAAAACCTGCCACCACGCGTCGGGAAACGGCGCCCGATTGGTCTTGACCCAAAAACGGAGCGTGACTACGTCGAGCACCCCAAGGAGTCGGGCTATCGCGGTTGGCATGTCAACCTTGGCGTCCAGCACGACGGCAAGGCGGTCACGTGCGAACTCCAGGTTCGTACCCTGCTGCAGGACAGCTGGGGGGAGCTCACCCACGAGGACTCTTACAGTAAGGCCGGCGAGCTGCCGCCGCTCGTCGAGGTGCTCAGTGCGCGCATGGCCGACCTGCTCGCCACGCTCGACGATATCGCCGAGGATCTGCGCAACGAACTCGATCGCATCGACGAAGCGGTCGTCGCCGAGACCGCAGGCCAGGTCGACGAGCTTGGAGCCGACCAACTCGTGATCGGGCCCGCCGCCGACGCAGCCGATCTCTTGCTCGAACGCTGGCGATCCCTTGAACGTCCACTCGAACTGTCGTCGCTAGCCTGGGCGCTGCAGCACGAGTTCGGTGCCGAGGTCAGCGACGATTGGTTCGGTTTTCGCACGTTCAAGCGGTTTCTGCGGGCCTCCATCCCCGACGGCGAGATCAGCAGTGGCCGCCAGGCTTACCTTCTCCCCCCTGGTGGCGGTGCCGAACCACCCGACGAGCGCACCGTCGACGATCTCACTCCGGCCGACGCACGCGATGTGGCGTCCACTAACTCCGACGAGGACGCAACGATTGGCGAGTTATCCACCATTCCTGATGAGGCACGCGAGCTTCGGCGTATCGATCGTGGGTTTCCGCTTGTCGAGACCGAGCAGTGGCGGCGGATCTACAATCATCTGGCCGAAGCGTGGCATCGCGTCGGCCCTGGGACCCCGTCGACACAAATGGTCAACCAGCTCACCCGCTCGGCGCGTGATCGTGCCCGGGCGACCGGTGACCCACTGTCACGGCGGCATCTCGATCATGTTGCTAAGGCGGTGCTTACCGGAACGGATTCCGGCGAGCCGCTTGACGCCGACCAAATCGGCGAGGTCTTCGCCACGTCCGTGATCGACCGCATGGCCGACCTGCGTATTGTCAACGTCGACAATGCAGCAAGTCGCGCCCGAGTCGGTCGGTGGCTTCTCGGCTGACCGTCGACCTGAAAGACCGTTTCAATCGGGAGCTGTCGGAAGCCAGATTTGGGTTCGGCGGCGGTGGGCAGTTGCGATTTCAGCGCCCACGAACTGGTGCTACGGTCGCCACCGTCATGAGGCGAGAGACGGTAAGATACGTGACGTGAGCGACGACTTCAGAGAGATGGGACCGATCGACTGGCTGTTGATCGAATTCGACCAACCGTTGACCGGAAATGCGGCGCCACCGCTACTCGACCTCGTCGAGCGCGGGTTAATCCGCATCCTCGACATCGCTTTCATCCGGAAGCTGTCTGACGGGTCGGTGCAGGGGATCGAGATCTCGGATCTTCCCGGCGACGAAGCGCTCCACGTCGATGTGTTTGACGGCCTGGCAACCGGCATCCTCGGTGAAGACGACATTGCCGCCGCCGGTGAAGCACTCGAAGTCGACACGCGGGCAATTATGCTTGTGTATGAAAACTCGTGGGCGGCGCCGTTTGCTGTGGCCCTCCGAGAGGGTGGCGGCGTGGTACTCGACCAAGGCCGGATCCCAGTGCAGGAGATCATCGGTGCGCTCGACGAACTCGATGCGCTCGAGGCTTCGCTGGAAAACTGATGAATACTTCAACTACCGCAACGACAGGAGTACTACCATGATGCGTCGCCGCAGAGGAGGAGTGGTCCGCACCGTGGGCCGGACCGCCGTCATCGCCGGAACCGCAAGCGCGGTTGCCGGTGGGGTAAACCGCCGCCAAGAGGGCAAGGCTCAGGCTGCGCAACAGAAAGACGCAGCGGCTCAGCAGGCTGCGTACGACCAGGGAGTTGCAGACGCCCAGCCTGCTCCGCCCCCGCCGCCTGCTCCTGCGGCGCCGACCGGTGCCGAGGCCGACACAATTGGCCAGTTAACCAAGCTCGGCGAGCTGCGTGCGCAGGGGATCCTGACCGACGCCGAGTTTGAGGCGCAGAAGGCCAAAGTCCTCGCAGGCTGACGTGGCCCCGGACCAATACGGGTCCTTGGCTGCCGATTATCACTGGTTCTTCGACGACGTCGACTTGTTCCTCGGCTGTGACACGCCTGGGGTCCGGGCGGCGATGTCTACGCTCAATCCGGGGGCCCACGTCCTTGACGCAGCGTGCGGGATCGGCATTGACGTGGCTGCGCTACGCAGGCGTGGCTTTGATGTTTTGGCGTCCGACGCAAGTGAGGGAATGGCCGCCGCGGCAAGAACTCGCTTGCGCGAGAGCGATGTCGACCCGGCGAAAATTGTCACTAGCGACTGGATCGACCTTCCGAAGCATTTCGAGGAGGCTGTCTTTGATGCGATTTTCTGCATCGGGAACTCAATCGCGCACACCCCAGACGCAACTTCGATGATTGATGCGCTCGAAGCTTTCCGCTCACTTCTCGTCCCTGGTGGGATGCTCGTCGTCGACAGCCACGATTGGAACGCGATTTACGCAGCAGGCAGCCAAGTGATGATCGAGCCGGGGATCGTCGAGCGTGACGGCATCCGCTGTGTCCGAACGTACTCGTGGCACATTCCTGATGGGTTTGGTGCGCCGTGTGTGTTGGAGATCGCGCCGATCTTCCTCGATGGCGACCGGGCGGAACTGCGGTCGTATCCGGTCACCATGTGGCCGTTCACTCGTTCCGAGTTGAAGCGTAGAATGGTGGTCGCCGGATTCGAGTCGGTGGCTCTCGATGTGATTCCTGGCGATGACCGGTACACCGCTGTGGCCCGCCGTCCGATGTGAGTGAGAATCGGTCCGTACCACCTATCGCCGACAACGGCTCCCGGGTTGTCGATTTTCGAACCCACCCTGGCATCGCCGATGGCCCACTCGCCACCTAGCCGGGCATCGGGGTATCTGTGCCCAGCGCCTCAAGGAAGCTGGCCTCGTAGCCGTGGCTACACCCTCCTATCGCCACTCGCAGCCGTCGAATTTCTGCTGAAGAGGACGTCATGTCTTCTGCCCGTGAGATCGTTGCGAAATTGCTGCGATCATGTCATCGACGTGATCAAGTGGCCGCATGTCTCTCAGCTATGTCTGCGATGCGGAGCACGCCCGCAACTGGATGGTTAGTGTCATGTGCCACGGCACGGGTCAATGTCGCCACGGATGCCCTAGTGGCGTCGGCCGTTGTCGGGGATGGCTGGGAGACGGCTACTCGGTGCGGCATCGGGGACGTCGTGCGACACGACCACCAGCCAAACGATTGCGCCGAGTATCACTGCGCCGCCGAACAGTGTCGCGACGCTTGGGACCTCGCCCGGCCAGATCCACACCCACAGTGGGGCAAGCACGACTTCGGTCATCAACAACAAAGGCATCTTCGCAGCGGTGACCGACCGATGTCCGAGGTTAAACATCGGCAGCCCAAGCCCCATTGCGAATCCACCGGAGACGCAGGCGAGCGCGGCATCGTGTGCGCTGACCGCAATTCCGCCTTGGATGAGCGCCATCACCGCTGACCCGATGCCGAGTAGCGAACCGGCGATGAGCGTCGGAATGACTGGGTCGACGCCTGCCGCTGAACGCATCAGGACGCTGTAGAGCCCGATCGTGATTGGGATCAAACCAGCGAACACCAACCCGATCACCGACCCGACGTCGAGTCCGGCGCCGACGGTGATCGCAACGCCGACTGCGGTGATCGCGATCGCGATGCCAGTGGTCGTCGTGACGGCTTCACGCAGCAACACCCAGCCGATCAAGGCGGCGAAGATCGGTGCAGCAGCGAGAAGGAAGAGAGTGGTTGCCGCCGACGTTCGCGACAACGCCAAAATGTACGACATTGAGGTGCAAGCGAGGATGCCACTCGCCAGCCAGACGGTCGGGGTGAGCCCACTGAAGTCGACTGGGCGGTTGCTGCGGCGGATCAGGATCAGGATCACCATTGCGAGCGCAGTCGACCCGCCCCGATACGTGAGGAACTGAAAGTCAGTAGCGTTCTCGACGGCGGCAACGGCGATTGCGGTGACACTAAACAGCACGCCCGATCCGGCCACCAGGACCGTTCCCTGTCGCTCCGTCAGTACTCCCTGTCCGACGAACGCGTCTCGAATAGCTCCTAACACGTCGGCACCGTAGCGCCTTCCACATCATGGGATGCCTAGTACCTGTCTGGGTCGCCGCCTTCGACTAATTCCAAGGCCGGATTACAGCGGACGTTGTCGGCGAGAACCGGCACAACATTGAGTCTGGCACCCACCGTCATCTCAATACTGTGTGCGTTGGTCGTGGTGGCGATACCGACGCGTTCGTCAGCTCAAGCGGTGAAGCGAGGACGGTCCTGGTGGGAGCGGTTGGTCTTTTGGGCGACGAATACTCTGCGACTTATGCCAACTTCGGCTTGGAGGAGAGTTGCGTGAGGTTTCCAATGTGGCCCTTTCAGTGTGCCGTCCCTGGGAGTCCTGTTGTGTTCAGGAGACGTCGGACTTAGGGGCAATGTTGAACCTCATCCGCAACTCGTCCAGATTCTCAGCTGCCAGGGAAAAGTGATCAATCCCTCCCATGGTGTCAACCGTGGTTTGCGAGCCCCGTCGAAGGGCGTCAGCGAGCCGTTCGCTTGACGCGCGGTCATCAACCGTGTCCGAACGGGCTGTGAGGATGCGTTTACCACTCACATGTTTGATGCTGTAGTTCTGAAACAGCCCAAGTGTCATGACGAACTGTGTGAAGCCGTGCGGGTCTTCCATTCCAGCGGCTATGAACGCGAAAACATCGATCTCACCCTCTGGCTCGGTGCCGTAGCCAGCGAGAACATGAACCCAATCATGAAGTGCCCCAAGCTCGTAGATACCGTGCTTTTCTCCTGGAAAAGGAAATGAGTGGTCGACGTAGAATTGGTGAACAGCTTTGCCCCAGCTCCCATCGGGATTGTCGCCGAGCGACCTCCATTTGTGAGCGATGGCGGAGTCGCCGACAATACCGGCGTAGGCAAGCTTTGAGCGGGCGAGTTCGGCGAGCCGACCTTGGCCTGATTGTTCGATCGTCTCTCGTAGATACCAGCTATTTCGCTGTATGTCCAAGTACATCCGAGACAGGTGGTTCTCCGCCATTTCGCGACCGACGGTGACCATTGGTTCTGCCACGTCGAGCGCAAAAGCGAGTGTTTCGACTCGCTGGGAAATGGCTTTCGGAATCGGGTGCAAGAACATTTCCAGTGCGACCGCTAGCTGCACAACGTGAAGTCGGGGGCGGCGCCCCCGGATCTCGGTAGCAGCCCCTCTGGGGTCTAGTTGGCTGAGATTGCTGATGTCCATCGCGCGATTGAATGTCCGTCGGCAGAGAGCTTCAAGTACGTGCGACTGCGCCGGCGTCAGGTGCTGCCCGTCGGGCTGGAGAGTCCAAAGGATGGCCCGAACCGCCGGCTCGACAAGCCCATCTGGGAGCGTCATTGAGCCCCGTGGGGTATCGGAGTTTCGTTTCACCAGAACATCTTGGCCCATGGGCAGGGGCCCGAAACGTTTTGGCGGTATCAGCAGTGCAAACGCCGAGTACCAGTGGTGCTCAATCCACTTGTCATGAATGGATAGTCTGGGCGTCTCGGTCGTATCGCGCTTGGCGAGACGTGTGCATTGGAGCCACTTATTCGCACGTACTCCCGAGGAGCGCCTTCAACACGCAAGCGACTAGCAAAGTCGACTCTGAGAATCGGTGAAGAGACTTGACCAACAAAGAGGCACGAGCGTCTGGAAGCAACCCGATCGATGCTCAGCAAGACAACTGGATTGCTGTCGCGACAATGTCCGCTGCGACTCTCGTGCTTACGATCGACCTCTTCGGCGTCAGTGTTGCGCTGCCAACGATTGGTCGTGAGCTTGGAGGCTCTACCTCGTCGCTCCAGTGGGTCACCAATGCGTACTCGCTCTCACTCGCCGCCTTGCTGATCCCGGCGGGGAGGATCTCAGACTTAGTTGGACGGCGTCGGGTTGCAGTTTTGGGGCTTGTTTCGTTTGCGCTCGCATCGCTGGCATGCGGCACGGCTCAATCGATGGAGATACTCATTGTGGCTCGGGCTGCGCAGGGCGGAGCAGCTGCGATGATCGCGGCAAGCGCATTATCTATTACGAGTAACTCAGTTTCAGACGAGAATCGTTCCCTCGCGATCGGCATCTGGACCGGTGTTAGCGCAATTGGCTCCGCGATTGGTCCGTTGATGGGAGGCTTTGCGACTGACCTTGCATCTTGGCGATGGTTCTTCATTGTCAACATCGGGGTTTCTGTTGTCCTCGCGATTCTGACGTATGCGGTGGTTGACGAGTCGGTAGACCCGAGTGCTCAAACACCGCTTGACTGGCTTGGTGGGCTTTTGCTCTTAATCGGATTGTCCTTCACCACCGTCGGGATAATGCAGGGCCCAACGTCTGGGTGGGGAACGCCGGTCGTTTCGGGTTCTCTCGTCCTGGGGTTGTGTGGTCTGTTTCTGTTCTGGCGACATGAGAGACGAACAGAAAATCCGCTCGTTGAGCTCAATCTTTTCTCATCTCGGTCGTACTTCGGCACCTCCGTTGTTGCGTTCGTGGGCAATGGCGCCTACGGGATGTTCCTCTTCTTCATTTCTCTCTACCTGCAGCAGGTACTCGACCTCTCTGCGCTCTCAACTGGGTTGGTGTTTCTTACTTTCACGCTGCCTTACGCTGCGGGTTCGCCTGTTGTCGGAAAGTTGCAAAAGCGCGTTGAAGCACCTCCCTTACTTGTTAGTGGCCTCGTCGTGTTGGCCCTGTCCTTTGCCCTCTTCGCGTTGGCTGGCACCGAACGTGGCCTGATCGCAGTGATATCGGGCATGGTCGTAGCTGCGATTGGCCAGGCGCTCGTCTTCAATGTTTCCGGGGTGGCGGCAATGACGAGCATCCCGCGAGAAAAGTCCGGCATCGCGTCAGGCATGATTTCGACAGTTCGCCAGGGAGGTAGTCTGATCGGGCTTGCCGCAGCTGGGGCGTTGTTCAAGACCGCGGAGGTGGCGGCGCTCGAAAAGAGTGTTTCAAGTTCAGGGCTTCGGCTCTCGAGCGCCGAAACGGCGGCTGTCAGCGATGAAATCTCTGGTTCGCCGGCGGCGGCGCAGAAACTCGCCGCACTTTCATCTGTCGATCAGAGGCAAGTCGATGAGATTATTTCCGACGCCTTCGTCGTAGCGCTCCGGTGCACAATGCTCACCTTTGCTGCGCTGATGATTCTGACAGCAGTGCTGGCGAGGAGAATCTTGAAACGGGGCGTGTCGCCCGTTGTCGAGAATTGACGCCGCTTCAGGCGTGGTATCAGCGATTGTCAGGAATCGGTAGAACCAAGTTGAACTCGTTGCCCTCGGGATCCGCGTAGATGCGGTGCTCCTCATCCGGGCGGACGTGTACCACTTCAACGAGAGTTGCGCCGAGAGCAAGAGCTTCGGCGCCTGCGACGTCGAGATCCTCCACTTCTATGTCGATGCGCACCCGTTGATTCCCCACTCTTTCGAGTCTTGACGGATCGACCGGACAGAAGCCCATAATCACGCTGCTTGATCCCGGTGCCAATTCAAGCCACCCCTCTTGTTCGTCCTGGATTTCGACGCCGAGCAACCGACGGTAAAAGTCGCACACCGCTCGATGATCTCGGCAGTCATAAATGACGCCCCGTAGCCAACCGACTGCGTTTTTGTTGCTCACTGGCATGCTCCTTTGCGTAAGTTTCTCCGTCCATTGAGAACTTCACTGGACGGGCGACGTCTTACCACACGAGAGACTTTCTTGAGGTGGTCCATTCCAACCGAACGCAGGTGTGACGATGTCATCACAACTTCATCGCGCTATTAGTGTCGGATCCAAACCTGCATGCCAAGCTTGCAGTTGTGGATCAGAATCTTGATGACCTTGCTGATCGTGTCTTGGCTCTGGATGCCACGAAGCCTCTAGAGCCCGCACTTTTTTCCACCGACAGCGACGTAGGCCCTGGAATCTACGCAGGCACTCCGCCAATGGTTCCAGCGCCTGGTCCCTCGCCAGATGAGTCAGTGGCTCGCCTTCTCCTTGAGCAGTCCCTCGGCGCTGGCCATCTTGCCCTTGAGCGTTACGACGGGGACCTCGGTGAACATTTCGGTGCACCATTGGCTCGTGCCGCGATTGCGTCTTTGGTCGGGACACCAGCGGAGTCTGCGATTCAGATCGCTCTCCGAACGGAGGCGATCGACATTGGGACGCCGGATGTGGCGACTCGAATTGCTGGACTCAGCTCAGACGGCCGGCACGTCATTAACAAACGTTATTGCGCAGAACACCCGTTGTTGCTTGCAGGAGCGTTGGTTCACGAACTTCTCGCTTCGCAGCCCACTTCGAGCAACAGCGAGGAGGTGCTTCTACATGGAGTTGTTGCGATGATTCATCTCGTGCAGATCGACAGGGACCCGTCTGTTGCTCACCTTGGAACCGAATTGAGTCGGCGAGCAAACTCACTCGCCGTTTCGTTAGTCAATTCCAGGAATCCTGGCTCACCGCGATTCAGGCTCCGAGCGCCCTCAGGTGCTGGAACTATTCCAGGTGGGGTTCCAGGAATGCAGACTCCCGATTTTTGGAGCATTCCGTTTACACATGCAAACAGCCCAGAGCCCATTCCCGAGAACGTAAGAACTGTTCTTGAACATTTTGTTCGCGGCCCGCTTACGCAGGCACTTGACTACAACCAAGCTGGCATCGATTGGTTTGATGACAATCGGTCTACCAATTGGCTACCCCCAACCCGGTTACTACGAGCGGTGACAACGTTAGGGCTCTTGTCCGTCGGCGATATTGCAAGAGCGATCGATTGGTCAGTCCCAATGACTCTTGAAGCGTTTGATCTCCAGGAGCCATCAAGTTTCTTTGTCTGACCACAGCTGCAGATGCGGAGCGAGACTTGGTCGTGTGCCTAGACGATCGAGACCCCATTGCAAGGGACCCAGAAGGCGGCCAGCGGTCGTTGATGCGGGGTGATAGCAGTACTTCACTGAGTGATTGCGACGATTTCTCCGAGTGCCGTAAAGCTGTCAGTCATCTGAAAGTTTGAGAGAATAGAAACCGTTAGATCTCGCTCGCTCATTTGGATTGCGTTCGCAGCGAAGCCATTGATCAATCCTTCGTGGCCCCAGCCGATGCCCTCCGACTCGACCTCGTACCGGAAAAGGCCAAGACCATTTCCCGTCCAACGCAGCGTCCCAAATGGAGGGGCAAGGGCGCGAGCCTTAACCGATTGTGGGGTGGCGGTCGTCATCAGAAGGCGATGTTCTTCATCAAGGACATCACCTCGAACAAGTGCCCGTAGCCAGCGAGCAACATCGTGCGGCGTCGACACCATTGCCCCGGCCGCCCATGCAACAGTCCAGTCGTGTCCATCGGCGATCGGCAGCACGTCGAGATCAAATTGTGGCGGGTTACAGGCAGGCTCCTCGGGGCCGCTGCAGGAGAGCCTCGATCCCTGCACTGTCGATCCGTGCGGTTGTCCGGTCCAGACGTAGGTGTCCATCAGTCCCAGTGGTTTGAGAAAGCGGGAGGCAACCTCGCTTGCCCAAGAAGCACCGGTCACTTGCTCTGTGATGAGACCAAGGAGGATGTAGTTCGTGTTGCTGTAGGACCAGTCTGCGCCAGGATCGAAAACTGGGTCGAGTGTCGCTGCAATTTGAACTGAACGCTCAGGGCTATCTGTCGGCGTGTACGACGAACTTTCGGAAAAATCTGCAACGCCACTCGTATGGCCCAACAGCATCGCCACGGTGATCAAGTCACCGTTGGGGTAGTCGAACCATCGACTAATGGGCTGCTCAAGAGATAGCAGTCGCTCCTGGTCCAACTGCATGATCAGTGCGGCCGTAAATGTCTTCGTAATGCTTCCGATGTGGAACCGGTCGTTTGACCTTAATTTGATCGAACCCGGCGGGTTGGCCGACCCCGACGCAGCTACTCTCGCATCGCCGTTTGTCAAGACGGCGGCTGAGAGCCCTGGGATCGGCTCTCCCCACTGTTCGCCGAGTGAGATCCGAAGCTCTGCAATCGACTTCTCCAGGGCATTGTCCCGCTGCGAGAATTGACCTCCGGGTTCTCCACATCCCACCATGCCCGCAAATAGAGCGAATGCGGCAGCAGGAATTCCGATACGCAAGGTCATAGGTTGCGGAGTCACCGTAGGTACCTTGCTTTCGAAGAAGCTCGAGACTCTCGGCCTTTCACCCCTTAACCAAGGGTATCTCCACTTGATCGGAAGGCTCAACACTGACCCAATAGTTCCGTGAACTTGAACGGATAATCTGATCCGGCAAACCGAGTACTAGGAAATCTCCTATGCCCGGAACACGAGGCAACCGATCCGCTGGCCGTACTTGAGGCCGACCCTGAGATAGGTCAACGCCACCGCCACGGTCCGCTTCGGGAATGGCTGTTCCGTGCAGCCAAAGTGGGACATGAGCATTCTCGTAGGTGAACTCGCTGGCCAGGTGATCGGGCCCGGTCTCGTCGTGTTGCCAGGTCAAGGCAACACATTGGCGATTGAGACCGATGCCGGTGTCGTCGTCGTCGACGCAAGTAGTTTGGGTCACGCCCCGGGGATGATCGACAAGCTCCGGGATCACACCGACGCTCCGGTGCATGCAATCGTGTACAGCCATGGCCATCATGGCTACAACTCGTCGGTGCCGATCTGGCAGGAGCACAACGCCGAGCGGGGAGACCCGCCGGCTCGACTCGTGGCGCATGAGAACGTGCTCAACCGGTATGCCCGTTACCGCGAGACCGAGGAGCTCCAGTTGCGGATGGCCGCAGTGCAGTTCCCGTCGCGCAAGCCGGTTCCGCTTGACGCGCTCGCGCCCGGTTTTGCGCTCCACGACCCGACTGAGACGTTTGCCGATGCGATAACTCTCGTCGACGGTAGTCGTCGTGTTGAGTTGATCTGGGCGCCGTCGGAGACTGACGATGCGCTCGCTGTGTGGCTGCCCAACGATGGTTTACTTCTCGGCGGTGCGGCCACGCCGGGTTTCACGATTCCCAACATCGGGACGCCCCTGCGCACACAGCGCTTTACGATCCGTTGGGCCGAGACACTCGACCGCCTTAGTACCCTTGGCGCGACTCGTTTGCTGACCGAGTTTGGTCCGCTGGTCGAGGGCAACGCGATCGCCGAGCAGTTAAGTCGCACGGCGCAAGCGCTGCGCTGGGTTCGTGACGAAGTCGTCGAGCGGATGAACGCCGGGATGAGTGAAGGCGAGATCCTCGCTGACATTACCTATCCCGAGGAGCTTTTCGATCCGCCGTGGATGCGACCCTCCTACGGCGCGGCTGACTACATCGTGCGTGACGCCTACCGCGAGGAGAATGGATGGTGGGATCGCAACCCGACCACGCTTCACCCTGCGCCGCCCGCCGATGCCGCTGCAGCTGTACTTTCATCCATCACAGATCCGCAGGCGGTTCTCGATCGAGTGCGCGCACTTGCCGATGAGGGCCAGACTCAGCTGGCCCTGCACGTGGTCGATCTGCTGGCGCTAGGGCACGGAGATGAGCCCGCCGTGGTTGCTGCCCGAGCACTCAAGGCCGAGTTGTGCAACTTACGCGCCGGCGAGGTCGACCCGTACGTGTCCAAGTCTTGCTACCGCTCGTCGGCCCGCCTCCTCGAAACCGGTCCTGCGAGCTGGCAACGTCTTTCCTAACAGTGCCGGCCCGACGAGGAGAGCGCGTCCTGTGCGCATCACGTCAGCAGGCGGTGCCGTAGGGCCCCGATCGTCCCTACAGTGATTGGGCATGTTTGTCGACCTCATCGTCGTCGGCGGAGGCGCCGCAGGACTCTTCGCGGCGATCACCTGCGCCGAGAATTCCGAGAAGTCGGTGCTGGTCCTCGAAAAGACGCCGCGACTGCTGCACAAGGTGAAGATCTCGGGTGGTGGTCGCTGCAATGTCACCCACCACTGTTTTGAGCCGCGCGAACTGAGTCGCAACTATCCGCGCGGCGAGAAGTCGCTGATCGGTCCGATGCACCGATTCGGTGCTGCTGACACCGTTGATTGGTTCGCCGGCCGCGGTGTAACGCTGAAGACCGAGGCAGATGGCCGGATGTTCCCGGACACCGACAGCTCACAGACCATTGTCGACACCCTTATTGGTGCTGCTGACGCTGCCGGAGTCGTCATCCACACCTCGGAAGGAGTGACGTCGATCATTAAGAACGAGGACACCTTCGACCTCGAAACTGATGCGGGAAATTCCTACATGGCAGCAAACGTCCTCATCGCAACAGGTGGAACTCGGATCGACGCAGGGGCCAAACTCGCCGCGAGGCTCGGGCACGAACTGCAGCCGCCGACCCCGTCACTGTTCACCTTCAAGGTCACCGATCCCCGCCTCGACGGACTGCTCGGCCTTTCGGCGAATCCCGCCGAGGTCAGTATCCAACAGAGCAAACTCAGGAGCCGTGGATCTGTTCTCATCACACATTGGGGTTTGAGCGGGCCAGGCATTCTCAAGATCTCCGCGTGGGGCGCGCGAGAACTGGCAGCACTCGACTATCGGTTTGACATCTCCGTGAACTGGCTGCCCGATGCCGATCCGGCAGCGGTAATCGCCGAGAAGCGGATCAACGAGGGGAAGCGTCAGCTCTCCAGTCGGAGCCCGTTTGCGTCCATCCCGAAGCGACTCTGGCTGCGGTTGCTCGCAGCGGCAGGAGTCTCCGACACACTCACGTGGTCGCGGCTCAGCAAACAACAAGCGAACCAACTGCTCAGTCAACTCACCGCCGCCTCGTTCAGGGTCAACGGTAAAAGTACGAACAAGGACGAGTTCGTCACGTGCGGTGGCGTCGACCTCAACGGGATTAACTTCCGAACGATGGAGAGCAAGCTCGTGCCCGGCCTTTACTTCGCAGGAGAAGTCATCGACGTTGACGGCGTCACGGGTGGATTCAACTTCCAGAACGCGTGGACGAACGGCTTCCACGCCGGGTCGGACATTGCGGCCCGATGAGCTGACGAATCGTCGCCGTATCGCCGAACGTCGTCTGCGGCAAGTCAGATTCCGTCGGCGACCGCTGCGCCCGCCTCGTGCTCGTTCAGCTCTGCGCCGGCGGCGGCACGACGACGGAGTTCGGCAAAGATCGGCGGCGGCTCGATCCATGGGTCGCGCAACGACCCGGCTTCGGCATCGCGGACCGCGGACCACACTCGTTCGGGCGTGCACGGCAGGTCGATGTGGCGAACGCCGAGGTGTGCCACAGAGTCGATGATCGCGTTCTGCACCGCCGGGGTTGAGCCGATCGTTGCCGCCTCCCCGATGCCCTTCGCGCCAAGCGGGTTCAACGGTGTCGGAGTCTCGGTCGAAACAACCTCGAACATCGGGAGCTCGGCCGCAGTCGGGATGCCGTAATCGGCCATGTTCGATGTGACCGGATTGCCGTCCTCGTCGTAGACAACGCATTCCCACAGCGCTTGGCCGATTCCGGCCGCCACGCCACCGTGCTGCTGGCCCTGGACGAGAAGTGGATTGATCACTGTCCCGCAGTCGTCGACGGCCACGTGGCGGATTACGCGCACATGCCCAGTGTCACGGTCGACCTCGACCACAGCGATGTGCGCGCCGAACGGAAACGTCGCGTCGTCCTGGACGAAGTCGAACTCGCCGTACAGCCGCTCGCCATAGTTGTCGGCTGCCGTTGCTAAGTCGACCCACGTCAAGGCCTGAGCCGGAACACCCGCCACGCCGATCGTGCCTGTGGTGACGTCAACGACGATGTCGGCTGCGTCGGCTTCAAGCAGTCGCGCAGCGATCGACTTCGCCTGCTCGACCATCAATTCGGTTGCGCCGCGCACGGCTGATCCGCCGAGCTGAAGCGACCGTGACCCGCCCGTTCCACCACCGGTTCGCACGGCGTCGGTGTCCCCATCCACCAGCTGAATCCGATTGACGGGGATTCCGGTTTGGTCCGACACAATCATTGCGTAGGCGGTTTGGTGGCCCTGGCCGTGTGACTGTGTGCCAGCGTAGATCGTGGCCGACCCATCGCAATGAACGTCGATAGCCCCGAACTCGGTCGGACCGCCGCCCGCAGTGATCTCCACATACGATGCGACGCCGATTCCGAGTAGCGCCGTGTCCCCTGATCTGCGCCGTGCCGCCTGTTCTGATCGCAACTGCTCGTAGCCGACTTCCTCGGCGGCTCGACTGAGGGGAAGTGCGTAGCGGCCGGAGTCGTAGGTGTTGCCGGTGAGCGAGGTGAAGGGGAACATGTCGTCGCCGAGGAAGTTACGCTTGCGGATCTCGATCGGGTCGATATCGAGCTCGAGTGCCGCTTGGTCGACGGCACGTTCAAGCATTGCGGTTGCTTCGGGTCGACCGGCCCCGCGGTAGGCGCCCATCGACGTGGTGTTGGTAACCGCAACTGCGATGTCACACTCGATGCCGTCAAATGCGTATGTGCCCTGAGCCATGCGGCGGGTTCCGCCGGGAAGGTATGCGCCGATGGTTGGGTAGGAGCCGGCGTCGCCGAGCAGTCGGATCCGCAGGTTCGTAAAGGTCCCATCGTCACGGCAGCCCAACTCGACGTGTTGTACCTGACCGCGGCTGTGGGGAAGAGTCACCATGTCTTCCGAGCGGGTTGGCATCCACTGCACCGGCCGTCCGGTGCGGATCGCGCAGGCCCCGACAACTACGTACTCCGAATGCAGGCCCGCCTTGCCGCCGAACCCGCCGCCGACCTGGGGCGTTACCACTCGGACGTTCTCGGGCTCGAGGCTCAGCGCCGAACAAAATTGCCCGTGCACGAGATGGGGCATCTGGTTCGATACCCACAACGTCACCCGGTCCGTGTTGGTGTCGACCTCAGCCGCTGCACAATCCGGTTCCATTGGAACGACCGCCATGCGTTGGTTCACGTAGGTGCCGCGTGTCACGTGCTCGTTACCGAACTCGACCGCTTCGTCGTCGACGAAGACCTGCGCCTCGTTCGTCTGGTGCGCCTCGAACAATAACGGCGCGTCGGCGCGGAAGGCTTGTTCAGCGGTGACTACTGGGTTGAGCGGCTCAATGTCGGCCCACACGGCCTGCGCGGCGTCGGTACCTGCGGCGACTGACTCTGCGAGTACGACGGCATACGGCTCGCCGACAAAACGGACTCGGTTGACTGCCAGTGGTGGCCGCTTGAAGTTGCCGTGGACCGGTGCGAATCCGTGGTGTGCTGGCACGTCGAGATCCGCTGCGGTCAGTACCGCCACCACACCGGGCATGTCGATGGCGTCACCGACGTGGATCTCACCGAGGACACCGTGGGCGATCTCGGAGCGCACGAACACGGCGTGCAGCCGGTCGTGTAGGGGAAGGTCGGCGAGATACCTGGCGGCTCCGATCAGCAGCGCAGGGTCTTCGGTGCGCGCCACTCGGGTGCCGAGGATTGAGCCGGGGCGGGGTGCGGATTCGGCGATCGTCATTACAGGCGAACCTAGGTCAGCAGAGGAGTAAGTTGGAACACGAGGGGCAACGGACCGGAGGTCGATGCGACGTGGCGCGCAGTTCGCTTGAGTCGGGTCCGATGGTCGCGGAGGTGGTCAGCCGAAGTCGTCGACCGTTTTATTGACTTCGACGTCGGACCAGTCGATCTCCTCGAATCGATCGGCCTTACCGTCAAGGGTGCCGATCTCAGCGCACGGCCGGTTGCCGTACAATTCGTACAGGCCCCTCTGATCGCCATTGTCGAACACGTCGAAGTTGCCGGTCTGACTTAATGCGGGAAACATCAGTTGATCGCGGATCACGGTGGTCGGGAAGAAGCCACCGAGTCCGCCGCCGCTGGGCTTAGTGTCGACATGGCCGAGGCCCATCATGTGCCCGATTTCGTGAGTGGCGGTGGCCTTAATGTTGCGCAGCGTCGCTGGGCCCTTCGGGCCGTCGCGGTACAAGTTTGTGAGGTCGATCAGGGCGAAGCCACGTAAAGATTTGGCTCGACCGGTCGACGCGTCGGCGCCTTGGCGAAGCGAGCCTCCAACGCCGATCACGCCGCCAGCTAGTTCGGTGGTGTCGTCGGCGTTGGAGAAGCCAATGACGAGATCGGCCTCGCCGCCACTCGCCAGTGGCGGCAGGTATTTGTACGGGAGTTGTGTAGGGAACATTTCGGGGATGAGGATCTGATCGTCGATGTTCGTGCCGGCGGAGGTAACACCGCCGTAGCGGAAGTCGATTCCCGAGTACTGCTCCACCTCCTCGATCGAGTCGATCAGGGTCTGGATCTGGGCGTCGTTTGCGGCGAGGTCGATGTTGAGGGCGTAGTTGATCGGCTGGCAGTTGTCCCATGCCGCTCTGATGGTTGGGTCGGGTCGCGCACCGGTGGAGAAGAATTCGCCACGGTCAAATAGAAAGTCGTACGGGCCTGATGTCGGTGCTAGCGGCGGTAGGGCCGCAGGAACGTAGCTACCTGGGTCGACGACTTTGTCGACGGGCTTGCCACCGGCGGGCGGTGTCGCCCCTGCAGTGAGGAAGTAACCACTTGCGTCGACGACGAGGTGGGACTGGCGCAGCGATTGCAGCGTGATCTGACCGTTGTTCGGGTTGATCGAGGTGATCGCATGGTTTGGAACGACTTGGCCGGCAGCGGTGTAGTTGAGAGACGACGTCTCGGGCGCGGGACTACCGTTCGCGTACGCCTTCAGGAAGCCTCGGTCAGTTGCCTGCACGCTCGTGAGATTGAGGGCAACGGCTTTTGCTCCCGCGTTGGGAATGTTGAGTCGTCCACCGACCTGCAGCGCGAACTTTTCGTTTGCGCTGACCATTCGGCCGTCGTTGAGGCCGATCGTGGTGTTGTTCTGTCGCGTGTCGAGCAGACGTCCCGGGGTGACTGGGACGAAGAGACCCTCGGTGGTTTCGCTGGCGCTCGACCCGGTGAAGTAGCCAGTGACGTCGATGGTCATCCCGCCGCCCGAAAGCGAGTAGACGTTGATTCGACCGTTTGTCACTCCAGAGATGACCTGGTTGCCGGCGATGTAGTTTGCCGACAGCACGTTGACATTCGAGTGCTTGGGTTCGGGCGCATTGGTGTCGGCAGCCCAGACCTTGTAGTAGCCCCGAGCGAGCGACCTGATTGCCGTTACGTTGAGCACGACTCCGGTGGCGTCGGCCGGCACTCCTGCTGTTTTGAGGTCAATCGTCTGCGTCTGATCGGCTGCGAACTCGGAGTCGCCGGGTTTGCGGCTGTCGAAGGCGCGGACCGCCCCGAGCGGCAGCGACTCGAAGCGCCCTTCTGCTGTCGGGCCGCTTTCGACGAAGACGCCGAGCACGTCGAGGACGACGTCAGCAGTGGTGGAGGCGTAAACCGAAATCTTATTGTCGAGACCGAGTGGGGCAATCACCAAGCCGGGTCGCGTGTGGCCGTCGAACTCTAGGTTGCTGGTCGACGTTTCGAGGCGCTCGGAGCCGGTCGGCCAGACGGTACCGAACCCGCGGGAACCAGCGTTGACCATAGTCATATTCACAATGACCGCTGTGATCTGGTCAGGGTCAACACCGGCTGCTGCTGCGACGCCGGTATTGGCGATCGGGTCGATCGAGAATGCCGACTTGACCCAGAGCCGCTTGATGTCGGCGTCGATGCGAGTATCGAGAAGGCGGATTGGGGTGATTGCCCTGTATGCAGACGCCGATCCGACGATTTCAGACGACGCTGGTCCAAGGTCGCCGTCGGCCTGAGCGGTGGCCTCAGTGGAGAGCGCATGGGGCACCACCAGGGCGCCGATAGAGACTGCTGCGGCGATGAGCACCCGATGAATAGTGCGCGTTCGCTGCATGAACGGCATCGACCTGTGCACCGTTTCACCATACGGCGTCTGATGGACGATTGTCCCGCGGTTGACGTTTCTAAGAGGTTCGCTCGCCGGTTGCTCGCTGCTTGGTGCCTCCCCTGGGGCTCGAACCCAGAACCAATGGATTAAAAGTCCACTGCTCTACCATTGAGCTAGAGAGGCGGGGCGCACGAGGAAACTCGCACGCTTTCGCGCAACGATAGGGCCATCTGGCCCGTTCCCAATTGCCAACCGGGGATAACTAATGTGTCCCAGTCAAATTGCCTGTCAATCAGCCAACACAGATCCGCCAGTGCCTCCAAAGGACCGCCCCCTACCCGACATATCAGCAACTGCGATTATTGGGCGCTGCACTTGGGCCGAAGTCGAGTGGTCCGTCGTCGTGGAGTTCGGTGTTGCGGCGGTCGCGTTATGTGCGGCCCTGCCCGCGTCGCCGGTGCGAAAGATTGCCGGCTATGCGCTATCCCGACGGTTGCGCAGCAGCACGTTCTGATCGGTTTGGTTTCGTCACGGACCGTCCTCAGAGGGGCAGTTCGGTGGAGCGCTTGACGACTTTCATTGCGAGTTGGG
>Ga0115572_10000235_pt1 | contig 47551 bp, 45 predicted proteins | sample COGITO_mtgs_1206_FD_88681 | JGI IMG/M metagenome (GOLD analysis project Ga0115572, IMG submission 88681) | Pelagic marine microbial communities from North Sea - COGITO_mtgs_120607 | ecosystem: Environmental > Aquatic > Marine > Epipelagic | place: Germany:Helgoland, sampling site Kabeltonne... | reverse complement strand
TTGAAACTCATCCAATAGAGCTTGTTCAAGGCAGTAAAAACGATCGCCGTTCCATCAGGTGAAACTTGGGCGTCACGAATTTGGTTTACATCAAAGGTTGGGGTGTCTTCAATGGGATAATCAAATTTCAGTTGTGGACCTAGCGCTACTTCTTCATTGATTTGAAAAGGAATATTTATTGCTTCTCCGCCTTCTATTGGAATACGGTAAATTTTCCCACCATAGGAAGCCACTACCGATCTACTGTCAGGCGTAAACGACATGGCAGGTAAAACCCCTAAAGGAGCGATCGATTCTTGTTCGTCTCGTTGAACAGGATAGGCCAACCAGTTCTCTTCTTTCGTTGCTAGGTTGCGTTTTACTAGACCTGTTTGGTCATTGTATCGACTTCCATAGACCAACCACTTACCATCAGGTGAAAGTGTGGGCGTAAAGGCCGAACCATAACGAGAAGTCATGACTTCTTTTTTTCCGTCCTCACGATCATAAGTTGCTAATTGGTATTGAGGCAAACGGGCATTATATTGCCATGCCCCTGTGCGTTGCGAAAACCAAATATGCCTTCCGTTTGCACCAAAGGTCGGTTCAGATATTTTTAAATTATCGGGTTTTTTAATTAGCTGGGCTCCTCCTCCGCCGTCTTTGTGGTAGAGATGTAATTTAAAATTACGCGTTCCTTTACTTACAGCAACATAATTTCCATCGGGAGACCAGTCTGCCGATTGCATTTTGGAGGTGTTCCCTTTGGTGAGTTGAATGGTGTCTTCTTTTTTGCGATCAATGATCCAGGCATTATTTCCTCCGCTTCTGTCCGACAAGAAAAGAATGGAATTGCCATCGGGAGAATATTTAGGCTGAGAATCAAAAGCGAGCCCTTCGGTTAGGCGCATCGCCTTTCCTCCGCTAATGGGGAGTTCGTATAAATCGCCTAATAGATCGAAGATAATTTTTGACCCATCTGGATGAACATCGAGCGAAAGCCACGTTCCTTGATCAGTTGAGATGGTGACAGTTCGGCTGGCTTCTAGGGGTAGGTCTTTTTTATCTTTCTTCTGTGTCCAGCCGGTTGAAGTTACCGCAAAGGCAAATAGACTAAAAATTATTTTTTTCATAATAAAGTGTTGTTGAATGGTCATTAATTTCTTTTGTGCCAAATTTCATGCATTGGCTCGCCTTTACTGGTAAACCCTTTGTGGTACCAGTCGTCTTTATTTTGACGGTATTCGAAGGGGAGGACTTTCCCAACTTTTTGGGGGTCACGCGAAAAATAGTCTAAGGTTTCAACATAGGCACCATCTTTGGCCGTGTAGGTCCCTCCTCCTGTTCCTTTAAAGCTCATGTTTGCTGTGTCAAAGGCAATCCACTGAAAATAGCCATTGAGTAATATTTTCATGGTTTTACGCGATCGTGTTAAATCTCTTCGTTGCTCACCTTCGGGCTTAACCCGACCGGCCATTAACCATTTTCCTTCTAGGTTTTGGTCGAGAGTAGAGATGTTTTTCCAGCTGGCTCCACGATCATATTTTTTATACGTGAGGCTGTCTTTTTCAAAATTAGAATTGAATTCAAACTGTACCTTAAAACGATCTTTTTCCATGGTGAAATATCCCCCTCTAGAGAAGATAAAAAAACCATCTTCTGTATTGAATACCGTTTCTACCAAGTAGCTTTCATCCATGAAAACACGATGGGTTTTAGGCCCTTCAGTGAAAGAATACACCTGTGCCATTAATCCCAAAGGAAGTAGAAAGGCCATAAAGAAAAATTGAATTTTTTGCATGTGAAGTAAGCGTATTGCGTGTTTAGACTAGCTAAATGTATAATTTTTTTTAGGAATCAAAGCACGGCTTATTCTTTTCTGTTTTACATACGGGTTTGATAGGTGTATAACTCAAAGTAACGACCTTGTTTTTCGAGCAATTCTTGGTGCTTGCCTTTTTCCACAATTTCACCCTTTTCAATGACTAAGATTTGATCAGCTTTTTGAATGGTGCTCAAGCGGTGCGCAATGACCAGCGTTGTACGATCCTTCATGAGAACGCTCAAGCTATCTTGAATATAACGCTCGCTTTCGGTATCAAGGTTAGAGGTTGCTTCGTCTAAAATGACGACATCGGGTTGTGCTAATAAGGCGCGTGCAATGGAGATGCGTTGACGCTGCCCTCCAGATAATTTAACTCCTCTTTCGCCAATTAGGGTGTCCAAGCCACCATCAAATCGATCGGTAAATTCTGTGACATATGCCCCTTTTGCAGCGGCTAAAACCTCTTCATCCGAAGCATTTGGACGAGGGAATAAGATATTCTCTTTGATGGTTCCTTCATATAAAAAGTCGTCTTGTAAAACCACCCCTAAATGTTTGCGAAAACTGCGAAGATTAATTTTTGACAGATCCTGGCCATCAATCAAAACGGTCCCTTTATTGGGAGCTAAAAAGCCAGAAGCTAAACCAGCAATGGTTGACTTCCCTGAGCCGGACGACCCAACAAGCGCAATGACACTTCCTTTATTTGCTGTAAAAGAAACGGAATGCAGTACTTCTTTATTGGCTTCATAAGCAAAAGAAACGTTCTCAAAAACAATCTTTCCATTCACTTGTTTCAGGTGATTTGTTCTTATGGACGGATCGTCTTCCTCTGCAGTGTCCATCAATTCTTGGGTGCGGTCTAGACCCGCAAAAGCTTCAGTGAGTTGACTACCAATATTGCTCATCTGAACAATGGGAGCAATCATAAAGCCGAGAAAAAGGGTGAAGGAAACAAACTCTCCATAGGTCATGCTTCCTTGCATAATAAAATAACCACCAATCCCCATAATTCCTGCCGAGGCAATCCCTAGTAAAAATGTAGACGCGCTAGTCATAAAGGCAGTTGCCGTGAGGCTTTTTTTGACATTCAAAAATAAACGTTCTACGCCTTTTTCAAATGTCTTTTGTTCTTGTTCTTCTGCATTGAATCCTTTTATGACACGAATTCCATTCAAGGTTTCGGTCAAGCGACCAGTTACCTCAGCATTGATTTTTCCGCGATCGCGAAAGATGGGTCGTATGTAACCAAATGCTTTTAAAGCAATGACGGCAAAAACGCCTACGGGAAGTAAAACAAACAGGGTCATCCAGCCATTGATATTGATTAAAATGACCAACGAAATTACAGCAGTAATTGAGCCTCCAATGAGTTGAACTAAACCAGTTCCTACCAAATTACGAACACCTTCAACATCTGTCATTACTCGTGACACTAGGGCACCTGCTTTTTGGTTGTCAAAAAAATGAATGGGAAGCTTCAATAATTTCTTTTGCACATTTGCCCTTAAGACTGAGATCAAATGCTGGGCCTCAACACTCAAAATACGGGTGAGCGAAAAGGAGCTTAGAGATTGAAACAAGAGAGCAATTCCAACAGCAATTAATAAATAGCTCAATGCTTGGGTGTCTTTTGAGGGGATTACATCGTCAATTAAAGCTTTACTGGCATAGGGCAGAACCAGACCACAAAGACTGCGAACAATAATAAGGGAAAGACCAATCGAAACAACTTTTCTTCTGGGCCATATGTATTCCCTAAACGCCCATTTAAAGGAAACCTTCTTTTTTTCTTGCATACTTGTTAAAAGTACGATAATCAGGCCAGATCAACAAAGCATGCAAACTATCAATAAAGCCTAAAAAAAGCTCATTCTGCTGTTTGGTCCAGATGGTTTGATTAAATTTGCATAAGTTTATCATATGAAAACACGTTTAGGTGCTTTTTTGGTTTCGTTTTGTTTGTTGGGGACATTTTTCCTTCCCAGTATACATCAATGGATGCACCTAACCGACAATCATCATGAGGAACGCATTTGTTCGGAGACTAAGACTCATTTTCACGAAAGCGAACTGAGTTGTGCCCTGATCTTTGTTTTTACCACGCCATTTACTTTGGTGGCTCTCGCTCCAACAACACCCTTGGTAGAAAAAGCAGATGCTACTAAAGTAACAAAATATACTCAAGAGCTTTTCAGTTCTGAAACCAGTCATATTCTTTTGCGTGGTCCGCCCACTTTATTGTTTTTCGTTTAAAACTATATCGTTAACAATAAATTAAATACAATGAAATTATCTATTTATACCCCTAGCGTGTTACGCTCTATTTTTGCTTTACTATTAATCTTCGTTTTTGCACAATGTTCAAAAGACGATGATACACCTGAAGAAATTAATGAAGAAGAAGTTATTAATCGAGTAACGCTTGCCATTACTGACTCAGCAGGTGCCTCTACTTCCTATACTTGGAATGAGGGAGAAACTATACCAACGCTTAACTTAACAACTAATTCAACCTATCAGGCAAGTATTCATTTCTTCGATGCTTCTGATCCAGGAGATGTAGAAGATATTACAGAAGAAGTTATTGACGAAGCTGACGAACACTTTGTGTTTTATGAAGTAGTATCAGCAGCGGTTAGTATTTCTGCGGCCAGTAACGACGTAGTTGATGCAGATGGCGTATCAATTAACTTGAAAACAGCTTGGACTGTTGGGGATGCTGGGAGTGGAACCATTCGTGCCTTCCTAATTCATGAACCTTCTTCAAAATCGGGAAGTACAAGATCTGCTTTAGGTGGATCTACTGATGTTGAATTAGACTTTCCAGTTAGTATTCAATAATAAAAAAAGGCCATTCTTAAACCAAGAATGGCCTTTTTATACATTTTCAGGTATTGATTAAAAATATTTTCTTTTCATGTTTATTTTTAGTGTCAGCCTTTGCTTCTGCACAGGAGTGTGATAAATCAATCTTTGGTGTGGTTTATGATCTACATGATAATCATGTTTTAGAGGGAGTGAAAGTCACCTTAGTAGAAGAGAACAGGCAAATTGAAACACTCTTCAACGGAAAATTTGTTTTCCCCGCCTTATGCAAGCAGTCCTTCACGTTGTTACTAGAACATGTTGATTGCATGCCGATTACAGTTAAGATTAATTCACCATCAAACATTTTAAAACGTTTTTATTTAGAACACCATATAACCACTTTAAAAGAAATTATAGTTACTGATTTAGCCCAAAAAAGCATTACTAAAACTGGGGTTGAAAGTGCTTTATCAAAGGAGGAAATTAATCGATTTCGCGCTCAAAATTTAGGAGACGCACTAGCACAATTATCGGGTGTATCAAGTATAAAAACGGGGAATGCAATAGTTAAACCGGTTGTACATGGAGTTTCTGGTTCTCGATTGGCAATCGTAAATAATGGAATTCGACTACAAGATCATGAATGGGGGGCGGATCATGCACCTAGTATTGATATTAATGGAGCCCATGAACTTCGGTTAATTAAAGGAGCTACGTCATTAAAATTTGCAGGAGATGCCATTGGAGGAGTATTGCAACTTATTCCACAAAAACATCTTCTTAAGGACAGTTTGTTGGGTGTTATATCCACAGGTTTTCAGGAACAAGGAAAAGGAGGTTTTTTTTTGGCAGACATTACAAAGACTTTTTTCAATGGATTTTATTTTGGAGGGACGGTTTCTTTAAAAAATTCTGGAGACCTTGAGAATCCAAATTACGTCTTATCTAATACCGGTAACCGAGAACAACACGCAAAAGTAAATTTTGGACGTAATACGATTACACAAGAATGGAGAATTAATTATAGTTTTTTTGAAAAGCAAACTGGAATTTTAGCCGCGGCTCACCTGGGGTCTGTTGGCGACCTGGCGAGGGGTATAAAAAGTGAATACCCTCTGGTTATATTACCTTGGACTAGAAAGTTAAAAAGTCCGCAGCAAAACATAACTCATCACAGTTTTAACAGTCAATACAATCGACGTATTAATAATCATTTCAAATGGGATATTCATTATGGTTTTCAATCGAATCTCCGAAAAGAGTATGACCTTCGTAGGGGAGAGTTTAAATTTAGACCTGCGCTAGACATTCACTTGCAAACACATGATTTGGGGATGAATATGCAGGGAGAACTGAACGATAGTTTTCGATGGAATACTGGGGTTTCCGCACAAATACAGAAAAACTTTTCTAACCCAGATACGGGCGTTCGACGATTGATTCCAGATTACAGTTATTACAAATTAGGAGGATATTGGATAAGTGAATACATACCTTCTAATGATTTTAACGCAGAACTAGGCTTTCGTTATGATTACAATCATATTGATGCCTATAAGTTTTATAGGATAGCTGATTGGGATACACGGAATTATCACTTAGACTTTTCATCTACAATTCTCAGTACTTCAAATTTAGGACAACACTTAACCCAACAAATCAAAAAATTCGGAAATCTTTCTGCCTCTCTAGGTTTAAAGCAGTTTCTTGGGGCTAACACCTATCTTCTTGTGAATATAGGTTATATTACTCGTTCTCCTAATCCCGCAGAATTATTTAGTGATGGTTTGCATCATGCTAATTCTCGTTATGAGACGGGGGAGTTGCGATTGGTTCAGGAAAAAGCGATTAAATCCTTGGTGTCATTTGAAAAAAAACAAGGAAAATTGTCGTATTCTATTTCTGGATACAGGTCTTCGGTTAGAAACTATTTATATTTACAGCCAGTGGGTATTCGCCAAACACGAAGTATTTCAGTGATTCAAGCAAATTATCAACAAATAGCAAAGGCATTATTACAAGGAATAGATATAGACCTTAGGTATCAATTTAGCCAAGGATTCTCTTATAAAGGAACAGCTAGTTGGGTAGAGGCTTCAACAGGACAGGGAGAACCCATTGTAGATATTCCTCCATTTAATATGTTAAACGAATTACTTTATAGTCCAATGAAAATCTCCAGACTTAAAATTCGTTTAACTAGTGAATATGTAGGAAGGCAAAATCGTTTCCCGGATTTTAATTTTGAATATAATTTCATCGAAAATGGAGAAATAGTAAGAGATATTGTTGATGTTAGCACTCCACCGGAATCGTATGGTCTATTCCATTCTGAGGCTATTTATTTAATCAATAAGCAATGGGAAATCCGTTTAGGTATCGATAATGTTTTTAATGTAGATTACCGTAATTATTTGAATAGACTCCGCTATTTTGCTGGGGATACAGGTAGAAACTTTAGGCTAGAGTTATCCTACACCTTTTAATATTAGATATGATTTATACCTTACTAGCCATTGGAATTGTTTTTGGAGCACTCGGCGCTTTTATTGCAGAACGCAAAGGAAGATCACATACAGAAGGTTTTATTATAGGATTTTTGTTTGGGCTTATTGGGCTTTTAATAGAGCTAATGCTATCATCAAAAAAGGAAGATTAAGCCTGCTTTTTCATACGCCAATTTGAGGTAACAAAGGCCAAAGCAAACCCACTTAAAACAGTTATCAGTCCAAGTAATGAAAAGGCTCGCAAAAGCAGGGTATTAAAATTATCCCGCCCTTGATAGTCCATGGTATGGGTCATCCATAAAAAATCAAACCATCGCCATTGGGTGTGTCGAATGCGTTGAAAGTTTCCATTACGCGCATTAACGTATGCAATGGGATTACCCTCTCCAGATAGCGCGATACGGAAAGCGGGTAAGGGGCGACCACGGTATTCACTGTGTGGACCAACTTCTGTAATGCGTTCTATTTTTTGAGGAATGTATTGCGGAAGTACATTTGCTTGCACAACGGCCACAGCTTGTTGAGGGCTTATTTCGGTAATAATTTCACCTGTTTTGGGGTGTATCAAGAGGGAGTCATTTACCCAAAAGAACGGGCTTTGACCAATTGTTTTCACTTCCAATTCATGGATTGGGAAGGAAAGATTATGGAAGAGAGAATCAGCGATTAGTCCAGTATTTATGGCAACTGGGGTTGGCTTTTTAAGGTAGTGATCTCCGTGAACTTCATCAATATCGGTCCAACTAAAATACAGACCAGAAATGGTCCAAAACAAGAACTGTATCCCAATAAAGAGACCTAAAAAGCGATGTGTTTTTCTGAACCTGTTAATGGTTGTATACCTCATTTTTTTAGTTTTAAATAGCTTTGACTAAAGAGAACATAGGTTAAAATTCCAATGGGTCCTAACATAAATGTACACAGTAAGGGGAGAAGAATCAATCCATGGGGTAACGCCTTTCCCTGTGCATCACGAAGCATCCAGCAGCCCACCCAATAGTCAAAGGCAAGGTAGTGCATCCAACCAGCAGCAGCTGCTTCTGGGCTGGCATTGTGGTAAAGGGTTAATATTCCATCAAGGCTGGTGAAATCTGCTTCTCCAAGACCGCCATCCCCAATTAAAAAAAAGAGATAAAAGACACTCAGCACAAGGGGAATAAAAGGAAATTGAATTAATTTTTGGGTAAGCTTTGATTGGGGCGCCAACAAGAGCGGAAGCCAATTTAAGAGGATGAATACATTGGCAATAGAAAAGAGAGAATCCGTATTGAGCATGATTTTATTTTATTAGGCCAAGTTCAATCAGACGTTCGGTAAGATATTCTCCTGCGGTACAATCTTCAGAGGCTTTGGGTTGTTTTTCTGAAACACAACTGGGTAAACAATTGAGCGGCATATCGGGGCTGGGGTGCATGAAAAAAGGAATTGAGTAGCGCGAACTTCCCCAATGTTTTTTGGGAGGATTAATGACCTGATGTTGTGTAGATTTCAAGAAGTTATTGGTCAGACGCGCCATCATATCTCCTAGGTTAACGATCAGTTCTCCTTCTTCTGCAATGGCATCGATCCATTCGTTTTCTTTGGTCAATACTTGTAAGCCTCGACCCTGGGCACCCATCAATAGGGTGATTAGGTTTATGTCTCCATGCGCTGCAGCCCGAACGGCATTTTTGGGTTCTTGGGTAATGGGCGGATAGTGAATGGGCCGCAGAATAGAATTGCCATAGGTCACAAAAGCGTCAAAGTAATCTTCCTCTAGTTTTAAGTGAAGGGCGATGGCCTGCAAAATGGATTGTCCCGTCTTTCCCAATAATTGAAAAACCTCTTTCCCAATGGTGTTAAATTTAGGGACTTCTTTCACAATAATGTTTTCGGGATAAAGCGGACCTGTTTCGGGAATATTGTATTGCCCAAAGTGCCAAAACTCTTTCAAATCACCTTCTTTTTTTCCTTTCGCACTTTCTTTTCCAAAAGCCGTATACCCGCGTTGACCAGCCAGTCCTTCGATCTCATAATTGCTTTTGATTTCTTCTGGGAGTGCAAAAAAAGTATTGATTTCACGATACAGTTTTTGGGTATGCTCTTCTGTTAAATAATGTCCTTTTAAAATCACAAAACCAATATCTTCAAAGGCTTTTCCTATACTGGAAATAAACGCATTCTTGCGTTTGGGATCATTGGATAAAAAGTCAGACAAATCGACTCGTGGGATGTTTTTCATGTTATATTAGTGTTCAATAAAAGTACGAGAAAAATAAAAAAAGCAGACCCATCGGCCTGCTTTATGTTAAAATAGATAAGGAGTAGGATTAAGAAGCCTTGATATAAGGCGGCTTTTGTCCGTTACTCCCCAAATGTTGTTTATAAGACATAAGACACCTCCTTTCTACATTAAGTTAAACATCACTGTTGTCACAGTGCGAACTGCTCAAGACAAATTTAGCAGAAAAAAGAGAGGCTAAAAATTATTTTACAATTTTTTTCAATGTCAAGCCTTGTACTAAAATGGTAAACAAGACAACCGCATAAGTGAGGAATAAAATCAAGGATTTTCCTTCCCCAAGTGCATCGGGTAAATTCAATGCAAGCGCAATACTTAGGCCTCCGCGTAGGCCACCCCAAGTAATGATTAAAGCTGTTTTAGGTTCAAATTTTTTGCGGATCGACAATATGCTGATAGGAACTGTTACCCCAACCCAACGCGAGAAGACCACCCAAATAACCACAAAGAAGGAGAGAACAAAAAAGCTGCTTTGTACTTCTTTGAATAGCGGGATGATTTCAATTCCAATTAAAATAAATAAGATGGCGTTTAGGGTTTCATCAATCAAATGCCAAAATTTATAGACATAATCTCCCATGGCTTTTTGAACACCTTCTTCTTCTTTGTCGGTGTCGATGTTTCGATTGAGGAATAATCCCATAACGACAATTCCCAAGACGGCAGAAAAATGAAAATAGTGGGAGATAAGGGGAAGCAATAAAACCATTGAAAGGGTAACCAAGACTTCTAATTCAATGTGTTCGTTTTCAATATATTTTAAAAGCTTAAGTCCAAAGTAGCCCATAAGTGAACCCAAGGCGATACCACCAATAACTTCGGTAACAAACAAAAGACCAACGCTGGCAGCCGTAATGTTTTCTACTCCTTCAGCTTTTATGCTTAAAAGAGTTAAAAACACAACCACACCAATTCCGTCATTAAAAAGAGATTCTCCCGCAATCCGGGTTTCAGTTATGGAGGATAAGTTCATTTTCTTAACCATTGCCAAAACTGCAATGGGGTCTGTGGGTGCGATCAATGACCCAAAAAGCAAACAATCAACATAGGTTAGTCCAAAAGCGCTCATTCCAAGAAAGGGCTGTTGAATGAGCCAGTACAATCCGCTTCCAACGGCAAAAGTTGAAAAGAGGACACCAAAACTTGCGAGAAATAAAATGGTTGTTTTGTCTTTGAGTAATTCATGGACATTCACTCCAATGGCTCCTGCAAAAAGCAAAAAAGGCAACATTACATTGACGAGTAATTCACTGAAATCAAAGGTTTGTGTCAAGGCGGTTGCTTTATCCAAAAAAGGTGGATAGACCGTACCAATTCCTAAAATAACAAACGACATTATTAGGCCTTGAACCATTAACCCAATTGTAAGAGGAAGTTTAAGTATCCGAAGATTGACGAGCGAAAACGCAGATGCAATGACAAGTAAAACAGTGGAGATTTCAAGAATGTGCATAAAAATAGTTTAGCGTTAAGGTACGAATTTTATTGATTTACCTGAGTTGCTGCATTTTGGTGATGTATTTCCCCACTACATCAAACTCTAAATTGACCAGAGTTCCTTTTTCAAAGGTGTGAAAATTGGTGTGTTCATAGGTGTATGGAATAATGGCGACAGAAAAGGTGCTTATTCCTGAATTCACTACTGTTAAACTTGTCCCATTGACTGTAATTGATCCTTTCTCAATGGTAATATTCTTTTGCGAAAGGTCATATTCGAATGAAAACACCCAGCTACCCCCTTCTTCTTTTACCTCTGTACAACTTCCGACTTGGTCGACATGGCCTTGTACAATATGTCCATCTAGTCGAGCGCCCAATTTCATGGCGCGTTCAAGGTTTATTTTAGCACCAACTTTCCAGGTAGAGAGGTTTGTTTTTTCGAGGGTTTCTTTTATGGCTGTCACGGTGTATTGATTTCTATCAATTTTAACGACGGTTAAACACACACCATTATGAGCAACACTTTGATCGATTTTTAATTCTGCTGTAATGGAACTTTCTAGACTCAAGTGCAAATTTTCGTTTTCTTTTTCCAGTTTTGTAATGGTCCCAAAATCTTCTATAATTCCTGTAAACATAAGCTCGTTGATATTGTTTAACTTTGTTTTCAAAAGTAGCAAATAATCAGGCAATGGACGGAAGAGAACGAAAAATTAAATTGGGTATTTCCATTGGAGATCCAAATGGAGTTGGTATCGAGATTATCTTGAAAATGTTTGAAGACAAACGCATGTTTAACTTCTTTACCCCCATTGTATTTGCGAGCACCAAATTGCTTAGTTTTCAACGGAAGCATTTCAATCTTCAAACCTCTTTTGCGTCTTATGTTTTGGGAAATAAAAGCAGCAGTAATCAGCTCAATGTTGTTGAGGTGCTCAAAGCTCCTTTTACAACATTGTTTGGAGAGGAAACGCCTGAGGGAGGCGTATTAGCCTTAGCTTCTTTTAAAGCCGCAACTCAAGCCCTAAAAGAGGGAAAGGTGGACGTTTTGGTAACAGCTCCACTAAACAAGCACAATGTTCAGTCAGAGACATTTGCATTTCCTGGTCATACCGATTATTTGGCCAAAGAACTCACGGGAGAAAGTCTTATGTTTATGGTTACCGATACGTTAAAAGTAGGTTTATTGACGGACCACATTCCGGTAAGCGAAGTAGCACAAGCCATAACACCCGAGTTAATTAAGAAGAAGGTAGCCAATATGAAAACTTCTTTACAGCACGATTTTGGCATTGCAAAACCGAAAATCGCTTTGCTGGGAATCAACCCGCATACAGGAGATAAAGGCGTAATAGGCGAGGAAGATGATACCGTACTTCGACCAACGTTAAAAGAAATTTACACCAAAGGAACCATGGTTTTTGGTCCTTATGCTGCTGACAGTTTTTTTGGAACAGACCTACCTCAAAAGTTTGACGCTGTTTTAGCCACCTATCACGATCAGGGCCTTATACCGTTCAAAACACTTACCTTTGGGAAGGGAGTTAATTTTACAGCAGGACTTGATAAAGTGCGGACTTCTCCAGACCACGGGACGGCTTTTGATATTGCTGGGAAAGGTCTCGCAGAAACAACTTCTTTTAAAGAAGCTTCCTTTATGGCACGAGAAATCTTTTTCAATCGCGAAAGTCATGCAGAATACAACATTGATTAACCTTAATAAAACTATGGGTAAAAGCAGTTTAGAATTTTTTTTTTTGTAAATTTGCCCCCTCATTGACAAGAACATGGAAGCATTGACCGAATTTGTCATCCCTTTTGTAGGGCTCAGAGAGGGTCAGCATTCCTTTTATTTTGACATTGATACAACGTTCTTTAACGAATTTGAATTTAGTGATTTCAATGCTGCTTCTGTAAAAGTAAATTTGCTTTTTGAGAAGAAATCCAGCATGATGAATTTGAAATTTACGGCCAAGGGCACTGTTGGATTGACGTGTGATGTGTCAAACGAAGCGTTTGATTACATAATCAATACAAGCCTTGACTGGATCGTAAAATTTGGCGACAACTTCGATGATGACCATGATGAATTTTTAATTCTACCCCATGGTACCTATCAAGTTAGTGTAGCACAACCCATTTATGAAATGACAGTGTTGGCAGTACCCGTCAAAAAAGTTCACCCGGGTGTATTGGATGGCTCACTAGAATCTACCCTATTAAAACGACTAGAAGAATTACAACCCAAAGAGGAACGGTTAGACAATAACGACCCTCGATGGGATAAATTAAAAGATTTATTATAAACTAAAACAGGACTAAAATGGCACATCCCAAACGGAAAATATCCAAAACCAGAAGAGATAAAAGAAGAACACACGTAAAAGCAGCTCATTCTCAAATTGCGGTAGACACAACCACTGGAGAAGCACATCTTTATCACCGTGCTCACTGGTACGAAGGAAAATTATTTTATAAAGGGAGAGTTTTAATTGACAACGCTGAAGAAGCAACTGCCTAAATCACACTCCTTCATTATAGAACATATGCTCTCCGTTTGGGGAGCATTTTTCATATAAAAGGTTTTGTTTGGAACAAAAAACGGTTATCTTCACTTAGCAAATCGTTCATGGAAAAGACAAGAAATCAATGAATCGGGATCGCTTAAAAACAGCCAAGGCAAATATATTTGCTATTGTACGTTATGCGTTAAAACCAATTTTAACCAATCGCATCCTTATGGAAATGGTTAAAACAATTGGTCAACTAAGTTGTTCACAAAAGAGGCTTTTTGCTTCAATAACAATCAAGGGTAGTACCCATACAATGTGGGATTTAACCCAACAAAATATCACCAAATTTTTCACTGCACAGTCTACCAGCCCCACGCAAATTAAACGGGTTTTGGCATACAATGTAGCGCCATATAACTTTAACGTAAACCAAATAAGGTCGATTAACGACGATAAAATTAAAACACAGTATAATGGATATTAAAGAAATTCAAAATCTAATTAAGTTTGTGGCCAAGTCAGGTGCATCTGAAGTAAGTCTTGAAATGGACGATGTCAAGATCACAATCAAAACAGGAGATGATAAAGTTGCTGCTGATCCAATCAACTACATGCAACAGCTTCCTCCTGTAGCTGCCGTGATGCCAAATGCACCCTTGGCTGCACCTGCAGCTGGAACAACTGCAGCACCAGTACCAGAGCAAAATGAGACAGATAAATACATCACCATAAAATCGCCAATCATTGGAACTTTTTACCGCAAACCTGCTCCAGACAAACCGTTGTTTGTTGAGGTAGGACAACAAGTAGGTGAAGGAGATGTTTTATGTGTGATCGAAGCCATGAAACTTTTCAACGAAATTGAGTCTGAAATTAGCGGTAAAATTGTTAAAATATTGGTTGACGATTCTTCTCCAGTTGAATTTGACCAACCTTTATTCTTGATTGATCCATCTTAACGGAAACCAAATCCATTTTTATGTTTAAAAAAATATTGATTGCCAATCGGGGTGAAATTGCGTTACGCATTATTCGAACCTGCAAAGAGATGGGAATTAAATCGGTGGCGGTTTATTCTACTGCAGACGCAGAGAGCTTACATGTGAAATTTGCCGATGAAGCGGTCTGTATTGGCCCTCCTTCAAGCACAGAGTCCTATTTGAAGATGGCAAATATTATTGCCGCAGCAGAAATCACCAATGCAGATGCCATTCATCCAGGTTATGGGTTTTTGTCTGAAAACGCTAAGTTTTCAAAAATGTGTTCCGAGCATGATATAAAATTCATTGGTGCTTCTTGTGATATGATCAACAAAATGGGGGATAAGGCTTCTGCTAAAGCGACCATGAAAGCAGCTGGAGTACCAACAATTCCTGGATCAGAAGGAATTTTAAAAGATTTTGAAGAAACCCAAAAACTGGCTGCGGAAGCCGGCTATCCAGTTATGCTTAAAGCCACAGCGGGTGGAGGTGGAAAAGGAATGCGTGCAGTTTGGAAAGAAGAAGATCTTGAAAAAGCATGGGAAAGCGCACGTCAGGAAGCCGCAGCTTCTTTTGGTAACGACGGGATGTACCTAGAGAAACTGATCGAAGAACCACGTCATATTGAAATTCAAATTGTTGGAGACAGCTTTGGAAAAGCTTGTCATTTGTCTGAACGCGACTGTTCTGTTCAACGACGTCACCAAAAATTGACGGAAGAAACCCCTTCACCTTTCATGACCGATGATCTTCGGGAACGTATGGGAGAAGCGGCGGTAAAAGCAGCAGAATTTATTCAATATGAAGGTGCAGGAACCGTAGAATTTTTGGTCGACAAACACCGCAACTTTTTCTTCATGGAGATGAACACACGGATCCAGGTTGAACACCCAATAACGGAACAGGTAATTGATTTTGACCTCATTCGCGAGCAAATTACTGTAGCGGCGGGTATCCCAATTTCTGGTAAGCACTACTTGCCAAAAATGCATTCCATTGAATGTAGAATCAATGCTGAAGATCCGTACAATGATTTTCGTCCTTCACCGGGGAAAATAACCAATCTTCACATTCCAGGAGGACATGGTGTACGCCTAGACACGCATGTGTATTCAGGGTATATTATACCTCCCTACTATGATTCAATGATTGCAAAATTGATTACTACGGCGCAAACCAGAGAGGAAGCGATTAATAAAATGAGACGTGCTTTGGATGAATTTGTGATTGAAGGAATTAAAACCACTATTCCATTCCATCGTCAATTGATGGATCACCCCGATTATATTAAGGGAGAGTATACGACTAAGTTTATGGAGTCGTTTGAAATGGACAGTTAAAAAAAAGATCGCAATTTGCGGTCTTTTTTTTGTTTTAATATTGCTTTTAAAGAGGCTAGAGTAATTCGTTTGCGAATAAGTATTCAGCAATTTGAACGGTGTTTGTCGCGGCCCCTTTGCGTAAATTATCAGAAACAATCCAAAGGTTAAAGGCGTTTTCTTGTGAAAAATCTTGTCGAATTCTTCCCACAAAAACATCGTCTTTCCCTTCGGCATAGATGGGCATTGGGTAAGTGTTGGTGTCTGGATTATCTTGTACAACGACCCCTGGGCTATTGTGTAATAATTGTCGAATATCTGCAACCGTAGTTGCTGCTTTTAATTCAACATTGACTGATTCACTATGCCCGCCAACCACTGGAATGCGTATGGCTGTTGCTGTAATTCGAATGCTGTCGTCGCCCAAAATCTTATGGGTTTCTTTTACCAATTTCATTTCCTCTTTGGTGTACCCATTTTCTTGAAACACATCACAGTGAGGCAAGGCATTACGGTGAATAGGATAAGGATAGGCCATTTCTCCTTTTTTGCCTTCGTATTCATTTTCCAGTTGTTGTACTGCTGCAACGCCTGTTCCAGTAATGGATTGGTAAGTGGAAATGACCAAACGGTCAATGCCAAAATTATTTTGTAGCGGGGCCAAAGCCACCAACATTTGAATGGTCGAGCAGTTGGGGTTGGCAATGATTTTATCGTCTGCGGTAAGTTCTGTCGCATTAATTTCTGGTACGATCAGCTTTATAGAAGGGTCCATTCTCCATGCCGATGAATTGTCGATTACAGTTGTTCCTGCCGCCGCAAATTTGGGTGCCCAGACCAAAGAGGTTTCTCCCCCAGCAGAGAAGAGTGCAACATCTGCTTGCATATGTACAGCAGTTTGTAAGCCAACAACCGTATAGTCAGTACCTTTAAAGGACACCTTTTTTCCCACCGATCGCTCAGAAGCAACAGGGATTAATTCAGTTAAAGGAAAACTTCTTTCAGCCAATACTTTTAGCATTACTTGACCAACCATACCGGTAGCTCCTACAACAGCAACTTTCATATCGTTTAATTTTCGGCTAAAGTAGGCAATAATCCTTCCCCCAACAAGGCGAAAAGTTGAGATACCAAAAAACCAACAAAATGTTATAAAAATTTCACTATTCAATAAAACGTTGAATACGAGGAGATAAAGCGGTCATTAATTCATAAGAAATTGTTCCCGCTTGTTCGGCAAGTGCGCGTGCAGTATGTAAATGGTCAAATAGTACAGCTCGATCCAAGGGTACACAGTCAATTTCGGTAAGGTCAATCATAAGCATGTCCATGCAAACGTTACCAACAATTGGTGCGCGCTTTCCATTGACCCAAACACCGCCAACACCTTTACCAAATTTGCGGCTAATCCCGTCGGCATGACCTAAGGGTAGCACGCCAATACGGCTTTCTTTATGTGCAATCCATCCTTGATTATAACCCACACTTTCTCCTTTTTGTACCGAATGAATTTGCACAATAGTTGTCGATAAGCTTGCTATTGGCTGAAGTAAATGATCCCATTCGATTTGATTGGCAAAACCATATAAACCAATCCCTATTCGAACCATATCCAATTGATATTCGGGATAATTAAATACCCCCGAGGTGTTTAAAAGATGAAATAGTGGAGGAACGGAAAAGGTTTTTTCTACCTTTTCTTTGATGGCCAAAAAGGAAGTAATTTGCTTTTGAGTGAAGGTGTTCGGTCGTGGATCTTCAGACGCACCAAGATGTGAATACACACTTTTTAGTGTAAAAGGGAAGGCTTCTTTTTTTGCGAGGAAATCGTCAACTTCTGGAGCAGATAATCCAATTCTATTCAATCCAGTATTACACTTGAGGTGAGCCGGATAATTGACACATTTCTTTTGTTTGAGTGCAGTAGCGAAGGCTTCGATAAAATCGGAACTAAATAATGAAGGCTCGAGGGTGTAATCAATAATTGTATCGATACGTTCATATTGTGGATAAAACACAATGATGGGACAGTCTACACCTATTTTACGCAAGGATACGCCCTCATGAGCATAGGCAACGGCTAGGCAATCTGCTCCCAAAGAAATCAACTGTTTAGAAAGGGCAGTTGCTCCAAGACCATAGGCATCTGCTTTCACAACTGCCATAATTTTGGTTGTTGTTTTTAGCCGTCCTTTGATGGTCGTAAAATTATGGGTGAGCTTTTTTAAATCGAGATTAAGTTGCGTCACTTTTTATTTTTTTTAGGAGGATGGATCTTGTTTACCGCTGATTTTTGATTGTTCAGCTTAAAAAATGCGGCACGACTTAAAGGCTCATAAGCTTCTTTTTCACCCAAGACAACCAAAGAGTCATCGGGTGATTTACGGAAACTGTATTGCGCTAGATTTCCTGTTTTAGTGCAAACGGCATGTACTTTAGTTACATATTCTGCCGTAGCCATTAAAGCAGGCATTGGACCAAAAGGGTTTCCTTTAAAGTCCATGTCTAAACCAGCAACAATTACACGCTTTCCTTGGTTGGCTAAATCGTTACATACTTGTACAATTTCGTCATCAAAAAATTGAGCTTCATCAATGCCAACAACTTCGCAGTCATTGACCAACAAAGGAATATTGGCGGCGGCAGGCACTGGAGTAGACCGAATTTGATTTTGGTCGTGTGAGGTTACCAATTCATCATCATAGCGATTATCAACCGTAGGTTTAAATATCTCGACCTTTTGCTTTGCTATCTGAGCGCGTTTTAAACGACGTATCAACTCTTCTGTTTTTCCGGAAAACATGGAACCGCAAATTACTTCGATCCAGCCGAATTGTTCATTTTGATTTACCGTATTTTCTAAAAACATTTTTGTAATTTCACCGTGAAGGGTAATTTATTCTACCCTTATCATAACAAAGGTATCAAAACAATTTGTTCTTAAGAATCGTTCCATGCTTAATCCCATTAAAAAAGAATTAAATCGACTTGCACACGAAATATTAGGTCAAAATGATTCCGTTGACACACAAGATTTACTTGAAAAAGTGCAAGAGCTTTACAAGCAACTGGTTTTAATCGAGCATCTCGAAACCCAAGAAAGACATACAGATTCCTCTCCAGCAGAGGTTGTTCCAGTAATGGAAACCATTAGCGAAATGGTAACCGAAATGCCATTAGAGCAAGAATCTGCTGCAATAGAAGATCTTTTTACCACTGTAACAAATCCTGTTTTCATAAAAAAAGAGGAGGAAAAGGAACAGCTAGTTGCTGATCAAGCTACTCCAGAAAATACTCAGCGTAAAAGCTTGAATGATTTCTTAGGCAAAGGAATACAGATTGGACTTAACGATCGACTGGCATTTATCAAAAACCTATTTGAAGGGAGTGCAGAAGATTATCAACGCGTGCTTTCGCAAGTGCAAACTTATTCTGACTGGGAAGAAGCTCAGCAGTTTATTCAAGAAATGATAAAACCTGATTACAACAACTGGGAAGGAAAGGAAGAATTTGAAGTTCGCTTTTTAAAATGCATAGAATCTAACTTTTAAATAATCAAATGAAACTTAAACCTATACTTTATTGGGGATCAACCCTATTAATTTCACTTATGATGTTGGCAAGTGCAGGCATGTATTTTTTTAATTATGATGCGGCCAAACCAGAATTTATCGCCTTGGGCTATCCTACGTATTTAATTTATTATATCGCTGTTGCAAAAGTTCTTGCCATTTTGGTCATCCTTAATAATCGCATGAAGTACTTAGTCGAATGGGCTTATTCAGGTTTATTTTTTGAACTTATTTTGGCTACCCTTGCGCATGTATATCATCGCGATGCGGAACATATTGTTCCCATTGTGGCCATTCTACTCTTACTTGTTTCCTACCGCTTCAAAGATCATGTAAGAAGTTAAATGACAAAACTTTACCTCATACCGACCCCCATTGGGAATTTAAAAGACATAACACTTAGAGCAATAGAGGTTTTACAGTCGGTCGATGTTATTTTGGCGGAAGATACCCGCACCAGCGGGAAGCTAATGAAGCATTTTGATATTACAGCTCCGTTGCAAAGTCACCATATGCACAACGAGCACAGTACCGTTCCTCGGATCATTACTCAGTTGAAAAACGGCAAAACAATTGCCTTGATTTCTGATGCGGGTACCCCTGCCATTTCTGATCCAGGCTATTTACTGGTGCGTGAAGCGATTTTACATGAAATTCCTGTGGAGTGTTTGCCAGGTGCAACAGCTTTTGTTCCTGCTTTGGTACAAAGCGGATTACCCAACGACCGCTTTATTTTTGAAGCTTTTTTACCTCCTAAAAAGGGACGTCAAACCCGCATGGAAAAAATTGCAGAAGAGGAACGAACCGTGATTCTTTATGAATCACCGCATAAATTACTCAAGACCCTAAACCAGTTTAAAGAACTTTGCGGAGAGTCACGTCAAATTTCAATCTCTCGAGAATTAACCAAATTACACGAAGAAACCTTCAGAGGAAGCCTGCAAGAGGCGATTCTTTATTTTGAACAAAAGGCACCTAAAGGGGAGTTTGTTTTGTGTCTAAGCGGAAAACCAAAAAAGTAGTATGCGCTGGCAAGCCCTGCCCCTTCCAGATAATTCTAAGATTGCTTTACTACAAGAGGAAGTGGGTATTTCGTCAATAGTAGCCACTCTATTGGTACAACGTGGAATGGAAACTTTTGCTGAGACGAAAGGTTTTTTTCGCCCAAAATGGGAAGACCTTCACGATCCTTTTTTAATGCAAGATATGGACAATGCTGTTGAACGAATCAACACAGCCGTTGCACAGAAGGAAAAAATAATGGTTTTTGGCGATTATGATGTAGACGGAACCACATCAGTTGCTTTAATGACTTCCTTTTTACAGACCCTTACACATCAAGTTACCCCGTATATTCCCGATCGCTACAAAGAAGGTTATGGCGTTTCCTATCGAGGGATTGATCATGCAGCAAGTTTGGGAATTTCTCTTATTGTTGCCTTGGATTGTGGTGTAAAAGCTGTAGATAAGGTAGCTTATGCTAAAGAGAAGGGCATTGATTTTATCATTTGCGACCACCATTTACCTGGAGAAGCACTTCCGGCTGCCGTGGCATTGTTGGATCCAAAGCGACAAGATTGTTCCTATCCCTTTGATGAACTATGTGGTTGTGGAATTGGCTTTAAATTAATTCAAGCGCTTGTTAAGAACAGATCTCTAGAAAACGCAATTCTATATCCTTACCTAGACTTGGTAGCAACCGCTATTGCTGCCGATATTGTTCCCATGGTCGCAGAAAACAGGACCTTAAGTTTTTTTGGTTTAGAACAACTTCGGAAACAGCCACGCCCAGGTATTAAAACATTTCTGGAAACCTTGAAGAAGCCCGTTACGGTGACGGACTTGGTGTTTAAAGTTGCCCCAAGAATAAATGCAGCTGGACGTATGGATCATGCGCTAAAAGCGGCTAGTCTTTTAATGAGCACATCTTCCGAAGAGGTGAATCAGTTGGCGCCTCCAATAGAAGTATTTAATGCAAACCGAAGAGCGACCGACGAACGAATTACAAAGGAAGCACTGCTTCAAATAGAAGAACGAAACGAGCACGACTATCCAGCAACAGTAGTATTTCATGACGATTGGCATAAAGGGGTTGTGGGAATTGTCGCTTCTCGTGTAATTGAAACCTATTATCGCCCAACCGTTGTTTTGACCCGCTCAAAAGAAAACTATGTTGGCTCTGTTAGATCGGTCAAGGGATTTAATGTTTACAAAGCTCTAGAGGCTTGTCAAGTGCATATGATTCAGTTTGGCGGACACAAATACGCTGCAGGCTTAACGTTGCATGAAGACCAATTAACGGCCTTTAAACAGGCTTTTGAAACCGTTGTTGCAAAAACAATACTACCAGAACAAAAAGCACCCACAGCTGTATACGATCTTGCTCTTCCCATCGATGAGGTAAACGTAAAATTATTTCGAATAATCGAGCAGATGGCTCCTTTTGGGCCCAAGAATATGCGTCCAGTATTCTGTAGCCACAACTGTATTGACAGCGGTGGAAGTAAGCTTGTGGGGAAAGACAGTAGTCATTTACGGTTGTCTATTCAAACAGCACAGGGTCCAATGATTGGAATTGGATTTGGCTTAGGTCACCATATTGACGGAATTTCAAAAGGAAATCCATTTGATGTGATGTATACCATCGATCAAAATGACTGGAATGGACAGGTATCACTCCAACTTCGGGTAAAAGATATTCGTTTTTCTAGTAGGTAAACTCTAGCTAAAAAGGTTAATTTTTTAGGTGTTTCAACAAGGCAGTTGTTGACCCGTCGTGTCCAGCAATAGCCTCGCCAGAAATATCTTCCAATACCTTGTTGGCTAATTGTTTTCCTAATTCTACACCCCATTGGTCATAACTAAAAATATTCCAAAGCACTCCTTGTACGAAAATTTTCTGTTCATACATGGCGATTAGCTTCCCAATACTTTCTGGGCTGAGTTTCTCGATGAGAAGGGTATTGGTTGGCTTGTTTCCTTCAAATACTTTAAAAAGGGCCAGACGTTTAATTTCTTCCGCAGAAACACCTTTGGAGTTCAATTCCTCAGTGGCTTCTTCTAAGGTTTTTCCACGCATCAACGCCTCGGTTTGTGCAATGAAGTTGGCCATCAATTTATTTTGATGCTCCTGTTCCCCATAGAGAGATGTTTTAAATCCAATAAAATCTGCAGGAATCAATTTTGTTCCTTGGTGGATGTGTTGGAAAAAAGCATGTTGTGCATTGGTTCCTGACCCTCCCCAAATAATGGTTCCGGTTTGATAATTCACTTTCTCGCCCTTTCGATCAACTCCTTTTCCATTGCTCTCCATGATGCCTTGTTGTAAATAGGCCGGAAGGTTTCGCAGGTATTGAGTATAAGGGATGACAGCTTCACTTTCTGCTTTCCAGAAGTTGTTGTACCAAACACTAAGTAGTGAAAGTACAATGGGAATGTTTTCTTGAAAAGGAGTGATTTTGAAATGTTCATCCATTTTGTGTGCCCCATGTAGGAGGGCGTTAAAATGATCTGGACCAACGGCCAAAGCGATACTTAGGCCAACTGCACTCCACAAGGAAAAGCGACCGCCAACCCAATCTTTCATTGGGAAAACATTATCGGGATGAATACCAAATGCGGCAATTTTTTCTTCATTGGTGGAAACCGCCACAAAGTGTTTTGCAATAGCTTCTTCGGGTGCATGGGTTAAAAACCATTGGCGAATAGTGCTTGCGTTGCTCAGGGTTTCTTGGGTGGTAAATGTCTTGGAAACGATGACAAACAGTGTTGTTTCTGGATCCAAGGTCTTTATGACTTCGCGTACATGGTCTCCCTCCACATTGGAGACAAATTGAACGTTGAGGTGATTCTTGTAAAACTCCAGCGCTTCGGTCACCATAGCTGGGCCAAGATCTGATCCTCCAATACCGATATTGACCACATGGCTGATAGATTTCCCCGTATACCCTTTGTGCTCTCCAGAGATGACCTGATTGCAAAATGTTTTAATTTTGGCATTAACCGCACGAATTTCTGGAACAACATCCAATCCGTCGAGATAAATTTGGGTTTCCTCGGGTACGCGAAGAGCAGTGTGGAGTACAGCACGACCTTCGGTTTGATTGATGGTTTCTCCTTCGAAATAAGCGTTCATAGCTTCTTTTAAACCAACTTCGTTGGCCAATTCTTCCAGTAAATTGAGGGTTTCTTTTGAAACACGGTTCTTGGAATAATCGACTAAGAAATCTTCCCACTGAATGGAAAATTCGTCAAAGCGATTGGGGTTTTCAGCAAAATATTTTTGCAGCGAAATATCTTTAGTTGCTTCAAAATGCACTGTAAGTTTTTTCCAGCTTTGGGTGGTTGTTGGATTGATATTTGGTAATGCCATGTTTTAGTTCATTGCGAGTGATGTTGTCTTTTCTTTTTCAAAAGAAAGACACTCTAGTTCTACTGATATGGGTTCTATGTGAGCAAAAAATTGTCTTTTCAGCTCCTTCGAAATTGGTTTTGCTTCAGGGAGTTTTTGTTTAAAGGGGTCTACTTGTCGTCCGTTTTTCCAAAAACGGTAGCACACGTGGGGACCTGAGGTGTTTCCCGTCATTCCAACCCAGCCAATAACATCTCCTTGTTTGACAAATTGCCCAGTTTTTACTTTGCGGCGTTTCATGTGCAAGTATTGGGTTGAATAGGTGGAATTGTGTTTTACTTTTACATAATTTCCGTTCCCTTTGGTATAACTAGCTTTTTCAACTCTTCCATTGGCCGTTGCCATTATGGGAGTTCCTACCGGGGCAGCATAGTCCGTTCCCTTGTGTGGTTTTACACGACCGTAATAAGCAATTCTCCGTTTGAGGTTGTAACGCGAAGAAATACGACTAAATTTGACGGGCGACTTTAAAAAAGCACGGCGTAAGTTTTTGGCATTTTCATCGAAATAATCAACGATACCTTTAATACTGTCGGTTTCAAATTCGTAAGCATATAATCCTTTTTCGCGGTGCTCAAAAAAGGCGGCTTTAATTTTATCAATTCCTACAGAGATACTGTCATCAACAAATTTTTCGGTGTAAATAACCTTAAACCGATCTCCTTTGTCCAAACGAGTAAAGTCGATGGTCCAGGCATATACATCGGATAAAAAATAAGTGAGATTGACATTATACCCGCTGTTTTGCATGGTTTCATATAGGGAGCTCTGAATGACCCCCGTTGCCTGTAATTCGACTGTCCTAATGGGCTTGTTGACCTGTTCTCCGTAGATACTATCCCGCAGTTGTATGACGCTATACCCAAGAGCATCTGGGTGATAGATAAACGCTTTTGGTGGAGTAACACTATCGTTCTTACTGTATAAAAGAGTATAGGGTTTCCCGATCTGAAGCTTTCTGATATTGACCTTTCCTTTGATTTTTTGAAGGACCTCGTATACCTGGGGATAATCAATTCCGTTGCGTTCTAAAATAGCTCCAAAGCTGTCTCCTTGTTTAATTTTTAGCAGCTTGGCCGTGTATTGATTGTAATCATAACCATAGCGCATGTCTGGTTCAACTTCAATCACAGGAGTAACTTGTGCTTCGTCCGTCTTGTTTTTAGGCGTATCACTACAACCAAACAAGCAGACAAGGCAGATCAAAAGAGAAAAAAGGTGTATTCGCATAATGGTAACAAATTTCGCAAACTTTTAAGGGGGAGGAAAGCCTTTTAACGCTTTTATTACAAAAGTTAACAACAGTTATTATAGAGAAATTTCAAAGGGATGTTGTAGGTTTTTGAAGTTTTCTAAATCGCAATCAATGGATCCTACACGAAGGTCAGCGCGCATTTTTACGGGGAGTTTGTTTGCGTCGTCACTTACCCAAAGCGTAACACTTTCTTGCTCACTAAAAACCCGCCCACTTTGAACGAAGGGTCTAAGTTTAATACAGCGCACTTGGCCAAATCTGGTTTCGACCATTTCTTTTCCTAAATAGCGTAATTTGAAGAGGTAGTTTTCATCGTCAAAAAACATATTGAGAGAAATGTCGTCACCTTCTTTTAGTTGCGAAGTGTCATAAAAATTACGCAAATAATAAAAGGCAGAAATGAGGTCTTGTACATTGTCATTAATGTTGTGTTCAGCTTTGCGCCTTTTCTTTTTATTATTCACTTTAGCGATTTTTCTTTTGTGGTCAAAATCGATTTCTATGTCTTTGGTATAGCCTCCCTCATAAATGTCTCGAATAAACTTTTGCGGTAAACCATCTTGTTGGCCAAAATAGCTTTGATAATAGTCTTCGACTTTAAAAAATAGGCGAGCAAAACCTGTAGTCCTTCCGTAGCCTTTTGCATGAAAAACAGGGACTTGATCAAGGGTGTCTGCTTTTAGTTCAAGAGTAACGCGACTAGCATTGAAAATGCCATAATGAATACGAAATTCAAACCATTCACCATCTTTAAATGCATCCAAAGGTTCGCCTGATGGTAGCAGACTGTTTTCTTGCGCAAAGCTATGGCCAGCGGAAAAAAAAAGAAAAAGATATAAAATTGTTTTTTTCATCAGGAATATACTTGACAGCAATTTAATCAAACTTGTTAAGCTATCCAATGCTTTAAATTTTAATTAACGGTTATTGTTTTGCTTTAAATAATCGAACAGTTGTTTCCCTTTTTTATCGCCAAGAACAGCTACTAGTTCATTCACAGGCGTTTCTTTGATGCGTTTAAACGATTTGAATTTCCGAATTAAGGTTTCTTTGGTTTTTGGTCCAATGCCAGGAATTGCATCCAAACCAGATTTGATTGCGCCTTTACTGCGTTTGTTTCGGTGAAGAGTGATCCCAAAACGGTGGGCTTCGTTGCGTAAAAACTGTATGACTTTTAAGCTTTCCGATTTTTTATCTAAATAGAGTGGAATAGGGTCTTCTGGAAAATAAATTTCTTCCAAGCGTTTGGCAATGCCTACAATGGCAATTTTTCCACGTAGCCCCAAGAGGTCTAGGCTTTTTAAGGCGGAAGACAACTGTCCTTTCCCTCCATCAATAATGATGAGTTGTGGCAGCGACTGTCCTTCATCCATCAAGCGTTTGTAGCGTCTAAAAACAACCTCTTCCATTGAGGCAAAATCATCGGGTCCTTCAACGGTTTTAATGTTATAGTGTCGGTAGTCTTTTTTGTAGGGTTTCCCGTTGCGAAAAACCACACAAGCAGCTACAGGGTTAGATCCTTGTAGGTTTGAGTTATCGAAACATTCAATGTGTCTTGGCTCTTCCGACAAGCGAAGATCGGCTTTCATTTGTGTCATCAAACGATTGGTGTGTCGATCTGGATCAACAATTTGCATTTGTTTAAAACGTTCCACGCGAAAGTACTTGGCATTGCGTTCTGACAAATCAATCAAGTGTTTTTTATCGCCCAACAAAGGAACAGTAACCCTGATTTTACGCCCTAAATCGATCGTAAAAGGGAGATACACTTCTGGCGATTGAGAATGAAAGCGTTGACGAATTTCAATAATGGCCAAAGACAATAACTCTTCGGCCGTTTCGTCTAATTTCTTTTTAATTTCAATGGTGTGTGATCGAATAATTGACCCGTGCGATACTTGTAGGAAATTCACATAGCCGTATGCCTCGTCTGTGATAACGGAAAAAACATCAACATTAGAAATTTTTGGATTTACAATGGTTGATTTGGATTGATAGTTCTCCAGGACATCTAATTTCTCCTTAATTTTTTGTGCCGCTTCAAATTCTAGGTTTTCTGCGAGTCGATGCATTTGATTTTTAAAATTCTGCAACGAATCTTTAAAATTACCTTTAATGATTGACCGAATGGCTTTAATGTTTTCGTCGTATTCTGCTTGGCTTACTTTGTCTTCACAAGGGGCATGACAATTTCCCAAATGATATTCCAAACAAACCTTATATTTCTTGGCCTTTACTTTTTCTTCTGAAAGATCAAATCTGCAACTGCGCAGCGGATAAATACCTCGAATCAATTCCAAGAGTGTATAGACCGTTTTTATATTGGTATAAGGGCCAAAATAATCTGAACCGTCTTTAATGACTTTTCGGGTAACAAAAATGCGGGGGAAACGTTCTTTTTTAATACAAATCCACGGATAGGTTTTGTCGTCCTTCAACAAGACATTGTAGCGCGGTTTGTATTTTTTGATGAGATTGTTTTCCAGCAATAAAGCGTCCATTTCACTTGCAACAACAATGTGTTCGATGCGAACAATCTTTTTGACAAGGATTTGTGTTTTCTGATTGTCGTGGGTTTTGGTGAAGTATGAACTCACTCTTTTTTTAAGGTTCTTGGCTTTTCCGACATAGATAATTACTCCTTTATCATCAAAATACTGATACACTCCAGGGCTAGCGGGGAGGGTTTTAACCTGTAACGAAAGATCAGTATGTTCCATAAAATAAAGGAGGTTCTAACCCAAAAATAATGCTTTTCTTTGTGAGCACAATTTATGTGATGGATAAAAAAAAGCTTCGGCAAAAATATAAAGACAAACGCAAATCCATTAAGGACGATATCAACGCGTCCTATAGCCTCGCCATAGCAAACCAGTTACTCGCTTTACCGTTATGGGAGCATAGTAATTTCCACCTTTTTTTAAGCAGCACGCTATTGGGAGAAGTAGACACGGAATATGTATTAACGATTTTACAGGGCAAAGACAAACAAGTTGTTGTTCCACGCATGCAAACCGAGCATGAGTTAAAACATATATTATTGACCGATTCGACGCTGATTAAACCCAACCGATGGGGTATTCCAGAGCCTCAAGAAGGGATTGAATTGTTGCCCGAACAACTGGATGTTGTTTTTGTTCCATTGCTTGCTTTTGATGAAAAGGGGAATCGTATCGGTTATGGGAAAGGCTATTATGATCGTTTTCTGGCGGCCTGTAAACCGAGTTGTGTTAAAATTGGTTTATCCTTTTTTCCGCCTGAAAAAAGCATTCCAGAAGAGACAACAGATGTTGGCCTTGATTATTGCGTTACGCCCAATCGAGTGTATGAATTTGCTTAACCAAAAATCTTTTTGTTGAATAAAAGTAAGATGGCAACTCCTGTACTAATGCAGGTATCGGCCACATTGAAAACATATTCGAAGAAGGTGTATTCATTGCCGCCAACCAATGGCAACCAGTTTGGCCAGGTCCAAGAAACCAGAGGAAACTGAAGCATATCAACCACATGACCATAGAAAAAAGGAGCATAACCTTCTTCAGGAAACAGGGTAGCTACTTGGCCGTAACTATGGGAAAATAGCACGCCGTAAAAAAGGGAATCAATCAGGTTGCCAACCGCACCCGCAAAAATGAGACACAATGCCCAGCGAAGCAATTGAGAGCTTTCTTTTTTCAATAAGGAACGTAACCAGAACCCCAGAAAACCAATCGCGACTAAACGAAATAAAGTCAAAAGCAACTTGGCAACATCCTCATCGAGAAAGGGGATAATGTCATTTATTTTGGTTCCCCAGGCCATTCCTTTGTTTTCAATGAATAAGAGTTTAAAAAACCCCCAATCAACAATGGCTGGTTGGCCGTAAACAGAAAGCGAATAATTAAGTTTAATGTATAATTTAGTGGCTTGATCAACCCCTACTAGAAGTAGAATCAAAAAGAGGGCACTTTGCAGTGTTATTTTGGGAAGTTTAAATTTCATTGGATGAAGAAAGTTCAAAAGTAGTTATTTTCTATTTGAATTGATGAAAATATTTCCACGCTTACTTTCTAGGACAAGTGTTGCCTTCTGTTTGGTCGTTGTTTTGCCGTTTATTTCCCCTTCTTTGGAGTGTGCAAAAACGAGGTTTTTAATTTTTTCCACATAAATATGGGCAGAATTGGTTTTTACTTTCCCGCGAGAGAAAAAACTGTTTAGGTGAAGTGACCCCTCTTCCAATTGAATGTTGAACTTAGGGAATAAGCCCTCCAATATTATTTTTGCTGTGCCAGCTGTCAAGGAAAGAGACGACTGCTCAGGATAGCTAATTTCAAGGGTAGTAGCCATCACTTTGTGCGCACTTAATTTATCTTTAAAAGGAGTAAAAACAGGATTCAATTGCTCTTTAAGGCGAACTGTTTTTTTGTCAACAAAATGACTCAAGAGCGTTTCTTTTTGGTACTCTCCTTCGGTAGTGTAGACCACTTCAACAAAATTTGTTTTGGCTGTACGTACAGAAATTGAATTGGCAAAAGGAAGGCTAAGCGAGATATGCGCCAAAGCATCCACTTCCCAGCGATAACTTTGCTGTTGTTGCCCAAAAACGGCTGTTATAAGCAAACAGCTGAAAAGGAGACGAGCAAAGACTATTTTTGCATGTTTTTAGCTTCAATGCTCAAGGTTGCATGCGGCACTAAAATTAACCGTTGTTTTTGAATTAATTTACCTGTAACACGACAAACACCGTAGGTTTTATTTTCGATACGCATCAAAGCGTTTTTAAGATCACGAATAAATTTTTCTTGACGAAGAGCTAACTGAGTGTTGGCTTCTTTTGACATGGTTTGAGATCCTTCTTCGAACGCTTTAAAGGTTGGTGAAGTGTCTTCGGTTCCATTGTTTCCGTTGTTCATGTATGAACTTTTAAGCAAGTCGAGATCTTCGGTTGCTATTAAAATTTTTTTTTCTAGTAACGCCTTGAATTCTACAAGGTCTTTATCAGAGTAACGGTTTTTTACTACTGTTCCCATAGTTATGCTTTTTCTAAGTTTACAATTGTATTTATTTCATCAAACGTAATGCTTTCACCTATACTTAATTCTTTTTCAACGACAACTTTTTCAGTTAAGGTTTCTTGTTGAATATAGGCCAGATGGTTGTCAAACACCTTTTCAAGGTGCTTGTCTTCTTTCAAATATAAAACAATTTTATCAGTAACTTCAAAACCGGCATCTTTTCTTAGGTTTTGAATACGGTTGATCATTTCTCTTGCAATCCCTTCTTCGATTAGGGCTTCGTCAAGTTGAATATCGAGGGCAACAGTCAACCCGTTGCCGTTGGCAACAAGCCAGCCCTCAATGTCTTTGGATTGGATAACGACATCATTGGGCTCAAGAGTGACCTCTTCTCCATCAATCTTTATGGCAATGGTTTCGTTGGCTTCTAAGTGTTTAATTTGTTCTTCGTCCAGGCCATTAATTACCGCTACAGTTGCCTTCATATTTTTTCCAAAGCGTGGACCAAGGGCTTTAAAATTTGGTTTAATTTCTTTGACCAAAATATCGCTTGCATCATCGAGTAATTCAATGGATTTTACGTTGATCTCAGATTGAATCAAATCGGCAACACGTTCAATGGCTTCTTTTTCTTCTGCATTGCTTACCGGAATCATTATTTTTTGTAGCGGTTGACGCACTTTAATTTGCTCTTTCTTTCGTAAAGAAAGTGCAAGCGATGAAATGGTTCTTGCTTTGCCCATTCGATCTTCTAGATCGGGGTTACGCAGTTCTTCTTTTGCAGTTGGAAAGTTTGCCAAGTGAACCGAGGCGAATAATTCTACTTCGGTTGCTTCACACAAATCGCGGTACAAACGATCGGCATAAAAAGGCGCAACAGGAGCCATTAGTTTACTGATGGTCAATAAACACTCGAACAAGGTTTGGTAGGCAGCAATTTTATCTTGAGCATATTCTCCTTTCCAGAATCTTCTTCTGGAGAGACGAACATACCAATTGCTCATAATTTCTTGTACAAACTCCGAAATTGCCCGAGAAGCTTTGGTGGGCTCATAATCATTATAGGCTTCATCTACCTCTGCAATTAGTCGATTTAGTTCAGAGATGATCCACTGATCCAACTCGGTACGGTCACTAACCGGTATTGTGTTCTCTTGATGACTAAAACCATCGATATTGGCATAGAGGGTAAAGAAGGAATAGGTGTTGTGTAGGGTGCCAAAAAACTTTCGGGAAACCTCTGTAATTCCGTCGAGATCAAATTTTAAATTATCCCATGGGTTAGCATTAGAAATCATGTACCAACGTGTGGCGTCTGCCCCATATTTTTCCAGGGTTTCAAATGGATCGGCGGCATTGCTTAAACGCTTGGACATTTTCTGTCCATTTTTATCTAAAACAAGTCCGTTGGAGACAACATTTTTATAGGCAATAGAGTCAAAGACGAGCGTTCCAATAGCATGAAGGGTGTAAAACCATCCTCTTGTCTGGTCGACACCCTCGGCGATATAATCGGCAGGGAAGGCTTCGTTTTCGTCTATTTTTGCTTTGTTTTCAAACGGATAATGCCATTGTGCATAGGGCATTGCTCCTGAATCAAACCACACATCGATGAGGTCACTTTCGCGCTGCATGGGTTGTCTATTTGGACTGCAAAGAACGATGGGATCTACACTGTTTTTGTGTAGGTCTATTCGATCGTAATTTTCTTCTTCCATATTTCCCACCACAAAGTCAGTGAAGGGATTTTCTGTCATAAATCCAGCAGAAATGGACTCTTCTATGGCGGTTACCAATTCTTCTACAGATCCAATGATGCGGGTTTCTTTTCCGTCCTCGGTTCGCCAAATAGGCAGTGGAATTCCCCAAAAGCGAGAACGAGATAGGTTCCAATCGTTGGCATTGGCCAGCCAATTGCCAAAGCGACCTTCTCCGGTAGATTTTGGTTTCCAGTTAATTTTAGTGTTGTGTTCAACCATTTTATCCCGAACATCGGTCACTTTCACAAACCAAGAGTCTAGTGGGTAATATAAAATGGGTTTATCCGTTCTCCAGCAATTCGGATAGGAGTGAACATACTTTTCTACTTTAAAGGCTCTATTTTCTTCTTTTAAGCGAATAGCGATTTCTACATCGACAGATTTTTCGGGAGCCTCACCTTCAGGATAATATTCATTCTTGACATATTTTCCCCCAATTCCAGGTAAGCCATCATAGAATTTTCCTTGTAAATCGACTAAAGGAACATTGTTATCATTGGCGTCTTTTACCAATAAAGTAGGGATTGGAGGGGTAGCTTCTTTAGCAACCTGTGCATCATCTGCGCCAAAAGTAGGGGCTGTGTGCACAATTCCGGTACCGTCTTCTGTGGTAACAAAATCTCCTGCAATGACTCTAAACGCATTTTCTGGTCGTTCAAGAGGCAGAGGGGCTTCATGCCACAATTGCTCATATCGAATTCCAATTAGGGCTTCTCCTTTGATTTCAGTTGAAATATAAAAAGGGATCTTTTTTGCGGCTGAGGTGTAGTCAGCCAAAAGCGCTTGACTGTCTACGGCTGTATATTTCTCTGAAAATTGCTTTCCAACCAAGGCTTTGGCCAAAAGAACTTTTATGGGAAGAAAGGTATATTGGTTAAAGGTGTGAACAACGACATAATCGATTTTCTTTCCAACGGTTAGGGCTGTGTTAGAAGGAAGGGTCCAAGGCGTGGTTGTCCATGCCAATACATACAAGTCTTCTTCTCCTTTTAGGGCAGAAGGTAAGCTATCGGCGATGGTCTTGAACATGGCTGTAACAGTCGTGTCTGTTACATCTTGGTAAGTCCCTGGCTGATTAAGCTCATGGGAACTTAGTCCAGTTCCTGCTTTTGGAGAATAGGGCTGAATGGTATAGCCTTTATACAATAAGTTTTTATCGTAAATCTGCTTTAATAACCACCAAACCGATTCAATGTACTTTGATTTGTAGGTAATGTAGGGGTCTTCCATATCGACCCAATACCCCATTTCTTGCGTTAGTTTATTCCAAACATCGGTATAACGCATTACGGCGTTCTTACAAGCTTCGTTGTAGTCTTCAACGCTGATGCTCTTTCCAATGGCATCTTTGGTAATTCCAAGCTCTTTTTCAACCCCTAATTCTACGGGTAAACCATGGGTGTCCCACCCAGCTTTTCGTTTCACCTGGAAACCTTTCTGCGTTTTATAGCGACAAAAAATATCTTTTATGGCGCGCGCCATAACATGATGAATACCCGGCCTACCGTTGGCCGACGGGGGTCCTTCATAAAAGACATAGGGGGGTTGTCCCTCGCGGGTACTTACACTCTTTTCAAAAATCGATTCTTCCTCCCAAAAAGAAAGTATATCTTGTGCTACAGCAGCGAGGTTGAGTTGCTTATGTTCCTTAAAGCCCATAGGGATTGATCTAAAGCAGCGAAAATAAGGAATTTTATACATTATGCTTTAACTAATTAACAACAAACGTATTATTCTATGTCATTTGATTTTTCTAGCCAATTAATTCTTGAAAATGAAAGGGCTCAACTTTGTCCGTTGACCGAAAATGATTTTAAAAGCCTACTCCCTTTTTCTCAGAACGAGCCTTCATTATGGGAATATTCGCTTCAGCCAGCAGCTGGAGAGCAGCATTTGAAAGTTTATGTGGCAAAGGCTCTAGCGGATCGAGCGAGTGAAAAAGCCTACCCTTTTTTGGTTTTTGATAAACAACCAGAAGAAGTCGCGGGAAGCACTCGTTTTTATGACATAAACTTTCACCATAAATCCATCAGTATTGGTTTTACGTGGTATGGGAAAGTATTTCAACGTACAGGTTTAAATCGACAATGCAAATTACTCCTACTGAGTCATGCTTTTGAAGTTCTTTCAATGGAGCGCGTTGAGTTTCGCGCCGATGCACGAAATCAAAAAAGTATAAACGCTATGCTTGGCTTGGGTTGTGTGTTGGAAGGAACTCTGCGCAGTAATTGCAACGCAAAAAAAGAAAGAAGAGATAGCGTTGTTTTAAGTATTTTAAAAGCAGAGTGGGAAAATGGGGGGAAAGAAACTCTGATGGCAAAAACGCATTAGAAGTCTACATTTAGTCCAATGTTTAAACTTCTACCGGGTGCCGAAATTCCCGAAGCAAAAGTGCGGTAATGCGTGTCAAAAATATTTTCCAAAGCAATATTTATTCCAACACCGTTGGCAAATTGATAGTTGCTAAATAATGAAAAAGTCGTCCATTTTGGCGACCCAGCGTAGGCAATTTCCGTTCCGTCAGAAAATACTATTGGTGTTTCTTCGAGACCATCTTCACCGCCAAAACTATAATCTTCAGGCTTTTTTGCCCCATTGTATTGCATGCGTAAACGGAGGCTTATTCCCTTCTTTTCATAGGCTAAATCTGCTCCTCCAAAGAAAGGAAGAATAGAAGGCAGTAGGCCCATACTATTTTCAGAAGCGTCAGTGTAAGTAATATTAGTCATGGCAGAAAGGTGTTCGGTGAGCGTCCATTTTCCCTCGAAAGAAAGACCGTAAATACGGGCATTTCCAATATTTGCATTGGCCATTGTCGTAACAACTTCATCGGTATAGAGGACAGTGTTTGCTTCTAGCGTAGACAGGTCGTTGCTTATACTGTAGGTCATTCGTCCAATATAATCCCGTAAAGAGGAATTGTAAAACCGAAGACTAAGGTTTAGACGATTACTCTTAGGGACAAAGGAAATTCCACCGTCAATATTATACACAAATTCAGGTTGTAAATTTGGGTTTGGCACCAAGAGCGTTCCTTTGTTTTCACGAATTTTCCCTAAATCATCGACATTGGGCGCTCTAAATCCGCTAGAAAACAACAGGTTCATTCTCCACGGTTTTTGTGGGCGATAGGAAAGGGATATACTTCCTGTTAAGGCGTCATTTTTGACGTCTACACTATTGAGACGAGAATCAATTAAAGCCTGCTCTTTCCAAGAGGCTTCGAGTTGTGTAGCCGTATATCTTGTTCCTAGCGCAAAGGTTGTTTTTGGCGAAATATCCAAGCGATAGTTTCCATATAGCGCAGCTGTGGAATAGACGCTTCCGCCTGAAGGGTAGCGGGTGGGAATGGATGCTGAATTTTGGATTCCTATAACGGTTTGTCCTTCAACAATAAGTGCATTGGATAGTGCCGTTGATGTGATATTGTTTCGGATCAATTCAAAACCATAGGCAAAACTTGTCTTCCCTTTTTTGGCAAACTCAAAATCGCCATTAATACCATACACTTTTACATTCTCTTTTTGCGTTTCTCGATTTAGATTGCTAAACCTACGTTGAATTCTCGACTCTTCAACTTGTTGGAATGCGGTAGTGATCGTTCCTTTATAAAGAAATTTTTTCTTTGGGAAAAGCTTCAATTGTGGGGAAATTAACAATCGCTCTTGCGGGCCATAGTACCACTCAGCATAACGAAGAGATCCATCTCGATATTCGTTTAGTTTGTCAAAGCGAGGGATATTCGAAGAAGTAGAATAATGAATATTCAATAAAAACTGAGACTCCATGGGGAGCGTTACAGCTATTTTGTGTAGAATATCCCATTGAGAATAGCCCGTGTTTTTTTGGATATTTGGAGTTGAATTTATGCTAGGATTAACAAAGAATTCCCTTTCAGTGTTGGCAGAATAGAAAGGTGCCAAGCCCCAATCGCGATATCCATGTCGTCGGTTTTTTCCCATGCGAACATCGCCAAAATCGGAGAAGCTCACACTGGTATAGCTGGCCCACTTGTTAAAACTCACTTCAGTTTCTAGGTGGTAATTCAAGGCATTTTGAGCGCTTGCATAGCGAGAAGAAAGACCACTGTCGAACCGTTTAGCATTATTTATTTTAGGGGTTTTAGTGTAATAATGTACCACTCCACCAAGCGCATCAGAACCGTAACCCACAGAAGAAGAACCATAAATAATTTCAACACGCTCTATGCTATTGGGGTCAATTGTAATAGCATTTTGTAAATGGCCAGAACGATAGATGGCATTGTTGAGTCGCACACCGTCAACCACCAATAAAACGCGATTTGCTTCGAATCCCCTTAACACAGGGCTTCCACCCCCGGCTTGAGATTGTTGTAGTCGAACACTTGGGGCAATTTGCAACAACTCTGCTCCGGTTCGCGGTGTAAATTTTTTGATATTGGTCTTGCTGATGACGCTAACTTTTTCGGCAATTTTTTCGGATTGAGCTGCTGTTCGAGCGACTGATAAGATAATCTCGGATAATTTTTTTTCGTCCAAAAACAAGGCAATTATATAGCTCCTTTTTTTGATTTCTTTTTGGGTTATCAGAAGAGACTCATAGCCCATCATTTTAATGTTTAGATCATCAGATGCACTAAAATTGGCTAAGTCAAAAGAGCCTTCTTTGTCACTAGTACTATATCGAATGTTGTCTTGACTTACAATAAAAACTTCTTCAAGGGGTCGTTGAGTAAGGGCATCAATAACCTTTACTTTTTGGCCAAACAAGCTTTGGCAAAAGAGATAACTCATGAGCAATAAAGCAACGGATGGTTTAGTCAAAAACGTCATGTAATATAGAAAGGGATTTCGGTTTCGAAAATCCAAGCAAATGTAATTCAAAATAGTTGACCATTGCCTCGAGAAGTTCACGTCTGGAATGTTGATTAATTTTTGGTGTTTTGATTCCAGCAAAATTCATGCCCAACAGCTCCCGCAAAAGTTGAGCACTACTCCCTTTGATGTGTTTTGCTAACGGAATCGAGGAGGTAAAACAGCCACTTTCTAAATTAAAGTAGTGCCCATCTTCTTCGTCTTCATAAGGGTAAAAGCCTAAAAACTGTGTGAGTTTAAGCAAAAAGAGTAAGTGAAAATTAGCAATATCCTCGTTGGAGTCTAGCCATAAAAAAGCGTTTTCAAGAAACTCAAAAAGCAAGGGATTAGTTTCTTCTTCTTTCAGGCTTTTATAAACGATTTCTGAGAGAAATAAAACAATAGCATTTTTTTTAATATCAGTATATAATTGCTGATAAGGGTGGAGAACTTTAACTTCTTTGAGAAAGTTTAGTCCTCCTTTGTTTTTGTGTTGGAACTGAATTTCCAACTGAGTCAATGGAAGAAAGTATGCCTTTCTAATACCGCCTTTACGTGCACTTAAAATCCCTTTCAGCATAAACGATTGTTTTCCTAGAGCTTCGGTATAACAATGTGCAATTAGACTTGTATCATTGTACTTTAGCGTGTGGAGAACAATCGCTTTTGTTTGTATCAACATAAAGAGTGATTAGACAACCCCTTGCGCCAACATGGCGTCTGCTACCTTTACAAAGCCAGCAATATTAGCACCTTTCACATAGTTGGTGTATCCATCTTCTGTTCCATATTCTACACACGATTGATGAATGTCTCCCATAATTGTTTGGAGTTTATTGTCTACTTCTTCCCTAGACCAGCTATAACGCAAAGAGTTTTGTGCCATTTCCAATCCAGAGACAGCAACGCCTCCTGCGTTTGACGCCTTTCCAGGCGCAAACAATAGTTTGTTTTCTGTAAAGTAATGAATGGCTTCTGGCGTGGTGGGCATATTGGCTCCTTCACCGACACAAATACAGCCATTGGCAATCAATTGTTTTGCATCATCTAAGTGAAGTTCATTTTGTGTTGCACAGGGTAGAGCAACATCACAGGGAATTCCCCAAGGGGTTTTTCCTTTGTGAAATTCTGCTGTAGGATATTTTTCGAGATAGGTATGAATACGCTCACGTTGAACGTTTTTCAATTCCATGATATGGTTTAGTTTTTCGGTTGTAATACCTTCTTTGTCGTAAATGAAACCAGAAGAATCGGAGAGAGTTAAGACTGTTCCGCCCAATTGGATTACTTTTTCTGCAGCATATTGGGCAACATTCCCTGATCCAGAAATAACCACTTTTTTATTTTTAAAGCTATCGCCTCTCGTGGCAAGCATATGCTGACTAAAATAAACGGTTCCATAGCCGGTTGCCTCAGGACGAATTAATGAACCACCCCAGCTTACTCCTTTTCCTGTAAGTACTCCAGTGAATTCAGTTTTTAAGCGTTTGTACTGTCCAAACAAATAACCAATTTCGCGACCTCCAACCCCAATATCTCCTGCAGGGATGTCTCGGTTTGGACCAATATGGCGAAAAAGTTCCGTCATAAAACTTTGACAAAAGCGCATAACTTCTGTATCAGACCTCCCTTTTGGATTAAAGTCAGAGCCTCCTTTTCCGCCACCCATTGGGAGGGTAGTTAAACTGTTTTTAAACACCTGTTCAAAGGCTAAAAACTTTAAAACACTAAGATTTACTGATGGATGAAAGCGTAGCCCTCCTTTGTAAGGGCCAATAGCAGAATTCATTTGAACTCTATACCCACGATTAACTTGAATTTCTTCTTGATCGTCGATCCATGCTACGCGAAACGAAACAACACGTTCAGGTTCTACCATACGCATCAAAATGTTTTGACCGTAATAGATGTCGTGTTTTACGATATAAGGAATTACGTTTTCCGCAACTTCCGTAACGGCCTGCATAAATTCAGGTTCGTTTTGATTGCGACTGCTAACTTCTTTTAAAAAGGACTGGATAATTTTTTCCATTACACAAAAAGTAATTTAAACAAATTTTAGATTCTGAAAGGTAATTTTTTTAGCCGAATAACTGATCAACGACTTCTTCTATTTTGCTTAATTTAACGATTGTGATTCCCGTTTTTGGAAAGTCATCTTGTTTAAATTTAGCCGTAATAATTGTTTCAAAACCAAGCTTCTCTGCTTCTCGAATGCGTTGATCTAGTTTAGGTACAGGGCGTAACTCGCCAGAAAGGCCAATCTCTGCAGCAAAACAGGTCTTTTTTTCAAGAGCAATATCGTGATGGCTGGACAATATAGCGCCTACCACTGAAAGATCTAGGGCGGGATCTTCACTACTTATACCTCCTGTTATATTGAGGAAAACATCTTTGGAACCCAGTTGAAAACCAGCGCGTTTTTCCAATACGGCAAGCAGCATATTTAGTCGTTTGGCATTGAACCCTGTTGTACTTCGTTGAGGTGTGCCATAAACAGCAGTACTAACCAACGCTTGCACCTCAAGCATTAGCGGACGAATTCCTTCCATTGTACTGGCAATGGCGTGTCCACTCATTTCTGTTTGATTTTGCGAGAGCAATAATTCACTGGGGTTGTTTACACCACGTAAACCACTCGATAACATTTCATAGATACCAATTTCTGCTGTGGAGCCAAAACGGTTTTTCTTAGCGCGTAAAATGCGGTAAATGTGGTTGCGGTCTCCTTCGAAATGCAAAACAGTATCGACCATGTGCTCCAGTACCTTTGGTCCAGCAATGTTTCCGTCTTTGGTAATGTGTCCCACCAAGATAACGGGTGTGTGTGTTTTTTTAGCAAATTGAATAAGTTCAGAAGTACATTCCTTTATTTGGGAAAGACTTCCAGGGCTACTTTCAATATAGCTGGTTTGCAGCGTTTGTATGGAGTCAATAATGACTACATCTGGAACGAGTTCGTTTATTTGGTGAAAGATTTTTTGTGTTTGCGTTTCACTGAGAACATAACAGTTTTTGTTGCTAGCACTAATTCGATCGGCGCGCAATTTTATTTGCCGCTGACTTTCTTCTCCCGAGACATAGAGAACTTTTTGTTGTAATAAAAGAGAAATTTGGAGCAGCAAAGTCGATTTTCCAATCCCAGGCTCTCCTCCCAAGAGAGTCACCGAACCGGGGACTAATCCGCTGCCCAGCACTCTGTTGAGCTCTTCGTCTTGGCAGCTTAAGCGTTGTTCATTTTGTGTTTCAATTTGGGTAATGGGAATGGGCTGTGCAGTTGCAGACTTATTTTTCAGAGGAGCCTCCCAGCCTTTAGCCGCAGGTTTTTCAATGATTTCCTCCACCAAAGTGTTCCATTCTTTGCAGGCATTGCATTGCCCTTGCCATTTAGCGTGTTGACTTCCACACTTTTGACAAAAAAAAGTTTTTTTTACTTTACTCATGCCTAAAATTAGCGAAGCCTATCGGGCTGTCAAAATAAAATGAGCCTTAGTTTTTACGATTTACCAGCGGTAGAAGAAGAAAAGACAAACTTCCAAAAAACAAGACCATAACTGTTTGAGCTGACCACATGATCCAACCAAAGGCTAGACTGGATTCTTTAGAGATTCCATAGCTAATCAGGACCAATGAAACCGAAAAGGGGTAAATTCCGATTCCGCCATTGGTGGCCGAGATAGCTAATGCGCCAACTATAAAACCAATCAAAATGGGTTCAAATCCTAGAGATTGTGTTTCTGGTAAGGAGAGTTTGATGATGTAAAACATGGCAATGTACATTGCCCAAATAAACAGTGTATGGAAAAGGTAGGCCCATTTTTTTTCCATTCGAACGAGTGTTAAAAAACCTTCTGAAAGGCCTTTCAGTAGCGCAAGTATTTTTTGAGCAAAAGGATGCGTCGCCTTTTTCAATTGCAAAAATGCAACATAAAGAAAACTACTTATCAATAAAATAACGAGGAGAATTGTCCAAGGATTTACCGAGCGTTCTTTAAGCATTGAATAGATCAAATCGGACTCTAACAAAAGAGCAATTCCAATAGTGATTAATAGCATAAACAAGTCAACGGTTCGTTCTGCGATAATGGTTCCAAAGCTTTTTTCAAAAGGAATCTTCTCATAGGTTTGCATCACGGTTGCGCGAAAAAATTCTCCCGATCGCGGAACCCCAAGATTGGCAATATATGTAATGAAAATGGCCAAGATATTGTTGATTAATCGCGGTTGGTAACCCAAAGGGTTGAGCATAAAATTCCATCGATATGCCCGAGAAAGGTGACTCAATAAACCCAGAACCAACGACAAGAAAATATAGCCATAATGGGCTTCTTTTATCGAATTGTAAATGTTTAATCGATCTTGTTCGGTGGTGTTTTTTAACGACAAATAGATGAACAAGACCCCAATAAGCAAAGGGATGATGGTTTTAACAATTTTAGCTTGTGTTGTTTTTTTCAAACCTAATGAAGCAAGTTGTTGGATTCATTTGGAAAAACAAGTAAAGGGCTCATTTCTTTTGCCTCTTCAAATGGGAGACTACAATAACTGATAATGATGATGATATCACCTTTTTGAACCTTGCGTGCGGCTGGACCATTCAGGGTTATTTCACCTGAGTTACGCTCCCCTTCAATGACATAGGTTTCAAGACGCTCTCCGTTGTTTATGTTAACGATTTGCACCTTTTCCCCTGCAATAAGGTTAGCCGCATCCATCAATTCACGATCAATGGTAATGCTTCCAATATAATTTAAATCGGCACCTGTAACAGTAACGCGATGTATTTTAGACTTTAATACTTCAATTTGCATGCGGCAAAGATATTAAAAATTGACATTGTCAATTAACCGAACACCTCCCAATTTCACCGCAATAAATGCACGGGCAGGTTGGCTGGGGTTAATTGTAGTTATAGGCTGCAAAGATTGGGCGTCTGCGATGCAAAAATAATCCAATATAAAATCGGGATTCTGATTAAAAGTAGCGGAGACAATATGATTGATTTCCTCGATCGACGTACTGGTTTTTAATGCGATCGATTTGTTTAGTGTTGCATAAATAAGGGCGGCTTGAGCGCGTTCTTTTTCACTCAGACGTGTATTTCTCGAACTCATGGCTAGGCCATCTTTTTCTCTAATAATGGGACAGTTAACAATGGTTACAGGGAGTTTCTTTTGTGAAACTAATTGGTGAATAATGCACAATTGTTGGTAGTCTTTTTCACCAAAATATGCACGAGTAGGATTAAATCCACTTAATAATTTGTGGACAATGGTGGCTACTCCTTGAAAATGCCCATCGCGTTTTGCTCCTTCCATGGTTGTTTCAAGCAGCCCAAAAGTGTACTGATTGGACGATGTTGTTTCTGGATAAACATCTTTTACATCGGGCGCATAGACAAGAATTTTGTCTCCATAGGGAGTCAGTTTTTGCAGGTCTTCTTCCAGTGTTTTTGGATAAGTGTTTAGGTCGGAAGCATCGTCAAATTGTGTTGGATTCACGAAAATGGATACAATCACACAACTATTTTCCTTCACCGCTTTATCTACAAGGGTGAGATGCCCAAAATGTAAGGCACCCATAGTGGGAACAAGGCCAATGGAATCAACAGTTTGTGTCTCTAGGTAGTTATTCAGCGCGAGCTGTTCTTTAAAAACCTTCATTTAGGAAAAGATTAACAGGCTAAAAGTACTGTTTTTTCTAATGATCGGAAGATTTTTCGTAATTTCGCTAAACTTTCGCAATAGAAGGCTAACACGATTTTATGCAAAATAAAAAAGTACTTGTAATTTCATCAGAAGTCATACCCTATCTTCCTCAGACAGAACGATCTATAAATTCGTTTAAAATCCCTAAGCAAATTAATGACGCTGGTGGACAAACGCGAATTTTCATGCCTCGCTATGGGTTGATTAATGAGCGACGTCATCAACTGCACGAGGTCATCCGCCTTTCTGGAATGAATCTTGTAATTAATGACATGGACATGCCATTAATCATCAAAGTTGCTTCTATCCCAAAAGAGCGCATGCAAGTTTACTTTATCGACAATGAAGAGTATTTCAAGCGTAAAGAAATGTTGCACGACAAAGAAGGAAATTTGTTCCCAGACAATGACGAGCGAATGATTTTCTTTACCAAGGGAGTTATTGAAACAGTTAAAAAATTGAACTGGTCACCCGACATTATTTATCTACACGGATGGTTTACTGCTCTTTTCCCGCTTTATATGAAAACCTATTTTTCGCAGGATCCAATTTTTGAGCACAGCAAAATAGTAACATCCATCTATCCGGATGATTTGGGTGGAACACTTGACCCAGGCTTAAAAGATAAAATTGCTTTTGATCAAATAACAACAGATTTATCTTCTTTGGCAACACCAGGTTATAATCAGTTAATGCAATTGGCCATAGATCATTCTGATGGACTGGTTGTGGCTGGCGATCAACTTTCGCCTGAATTGACTCAACAAATCGAAGCAAGCAGTAAGCCAACCTTATCTTTTGCAGACAGCAAAGAGGAAACAGCACATGTCGATTTCTTTAATACTAATTTCCTTTAATATACCCATGGAAATCTTTCAAAAGACCTACCTATTAGGAATTGTTATCTTTCTCTTAAACGCATGTAATGCTGAATTTAATACCGTAGGGGTAGATCTAATCGCTACAGATCAGTTCAACACTGCAACACGCGAATTTCCGGTTTATGTATCTACCGATCGTTTAACCGATGTACAATCAGATCAATTGAATGTTACTCATTTTGGGACCAATGATTTCGGTTTTCTTGGACGAAGAGAAGCTAATTTCACTTCTCAGTTATCAATAAGTAATAATCCGCGTTTTGGAACCTTTGCACAAGAAACAGAAGAGGCAGGAGATTCAACCAACATTAGGGTTATTGACGAAAGAGAACGGGTTACAGAAGTTTTCTTGGAAATCCCGTTTTTAAATAATCAATTAGATGACGATAACGACGGAGTGATTAACGCTTTTGATGTTGATTCAACTTCAACAGAAAGTGACTCGGATAGCGATGGAATTACTGACCTCATTGAATCGCAGGCTGGAACAAATCCGTTGGATCCGGATTCTGACGGCGACGGGATTAATGACGATGTAGACACGGATAATTCGGGTTATGATGCAGCCAATAGAGTGTATGAAATTGATTCAATTTTTGGAAATAAAGAGGCAACATTTAACCTAAAGGTGACTGAGTTGAACTATTTTTTCAACACACTAGACCCCAACAATAACTTTGAATCAGCGAGCACGTATTTTTCTGGAAAAGACTTTTATGAAGAAGGTTTTGGGCTTACAACCTTACACGACTCCCCCATTCAACTAAATTTTGACGAATTGCGATTTAATTTTACAGAAGACGATCCAGAGACCACAGATGTTGACGAAACGACACAAGTTGAAACACGCCTATCGCCCCGAATAAGGGTTCCTTTAGATTCATCTTTTTTCCAGGAAAAAATAATTGATGAAGAGGGCAATGATCCTCTTGCGAACAACAACAACTTCAATAATCACATTAAAGGAATTAACTTAAGAATGGAGAATCCTTCTGACGATCTGTATTTTCTGCTTAATCTTGTGGGTGCAAGGATTGTCATTACCTATGATTATGATGTTTACAACGATCAGGACACTCCAGACGATACGAATGACGACACAACAGATGTAGCGCAAAACACGCAAATCATAAGCTTTAGCGGTGTGCGCATTAATCACTTTACAAATGGGCAAGAAGAGTCTGTAAGCGCTTCCACTTCTTCCGAAGAAAAATTTGTTATTAAGGGTGCTTTGGGAACCCGAGGAATTATTCATTTGTTTGATCAAGACGAGACCACTCAAGTGCTTGATGATATGCGCAAAGAAAATATTTTAATAAACGAAGCTAATTTGATCTTTTATGTTGATCCAACAATCACAACCAATTGGACAGAAAATGATCGAATCGCGGAGCGACTATATCTTTATATTTTAGAAAATAATATGCCCTTGGCAGATTATTTTTCCGACCCAACATCTGGTAATGATGCTATGGAAAATAAGGCCATTCACAGCGGTATATTGGAGTACAAAGATGGTGTTCCGTTTCGATACAAATTTCGTGTTACCCAGCATGTGTCAGATTTAATCCGCTCAACAGATGATGATTTGTTCGAGAACCAGCCACTTGGACTGGTTGTTACTTCCGACATCAATATCCTTGCCACAAGAAAAGGGATTGTTGAAAGTGAAACGGAACAAGTTGATTATCCTTTTGGCGCCTTAATCAATCCATTGGGAACTGTTTTAATTGGCCCAAACCCAACAAAAGAATTCATCGATAAACGTCTAAAACTTGAGATCATCTATACAGACCTCAATAATTAATTAAATCGTATGTGTGGAATTGTTGCCTATATTGGAAATAAGCAAGCTCAACCCATTGTAATTAAAGGATTGAAGCGTTTGGAGTACCGTGGATATGATTCTACAGGTATATCATATTTCGATGAAGATGTTCTTCATACCTTGAAAACAGCAGGGAAAGTAAGCGACCTTCAAGCGATTCTTACCAATACACCAGAAAATGGTGCAACCATTGCTCTGGGACACACCCGCTGGGCAACACACGGAGTACCGAATGATGTAAATGCACATCCACAAACATCGAATTCTGGGAACCTAGTGATTGTTCATAACGGAATCATTGAAAATTATGCTTCCCTGAAAAAGGAGCTTCAATACCGAGGATTCACCTTTCAATCAGACACCGATACTGAGGTATTGATTAATTTGATTCAAGATGTTCAAGACAAAGAAAAAGTTAAGCTAGGGAAAGCCGTTCAAATTGCTCTTTCACAAGTTGTTGGGGCCTATGCGATTGTTGTTTTTGATCGCCAAAAACCAAACGAACTTGTCGCTGCCCGCCTAGGGAGTCCCTTGGCCATTGGAATTGGTGAAAACGAGTTTTTCGTAGCTTCAGATGCGACTCCGTTTGTTGAATACACTAAAAACGTTATCTATTTAGAAGAAGAACATTTGGCTATTATTCGTCGAAATAAGGCCATCAAAATTCGTAAGATTAAAGATGATCTTGAAGTTGAGCCTTATGTTGAAAAGCTTCAGCTCAGCCTAGAGAAAATTCAAAAAGGAGGGTACGACCATTTTATGCTTAAAGAGATTTTTGAGCAGCCTACCGCTATAAAAGATACGCTTAGAGGGCGATTACTGTCTCAAGAAGGGGTAATTACCCTATCGAGTTTACGTGAACACGAAAATCGTTTCCTCAAAGCCAAGCGTATCCTTATTGTTGCCTGTGGCACCTCATGGCATGCTGGCTTGGTTGCCGAATATCTCATAGAAGATTTCACCCGTATCCCTGTTGAGGTAGAATACGCTTCTGAATTCCGTTACCGTAATCCAATTATTTATCCAGATGATGTTGTGATCTCCATTTCCCAATCTGGAGAAACAGCGGATACCATTGCGGCCATCAATATCGCCAAAGAGAAAGGTGCTTTTGTGTACGGTATTTGTAATGTTGTGGGTTCCACAATATCACGAATTACCGATACTGGATGTTATACTCATGCTGGCCCTGAAATTGGGGTGGCTTCAACCAAGGCATTTACGACTCAAATTACAGTGATTGCCTTAATTGGTTTGTATTTAGGAAAAGCCAACGGAACGCTATCTCGTTCTCAGTACCAAGAATATGTTATCGAGTTGGAATCACTGCCCGACAAGGTTGAATCCATTTTTGCGTCTCAATCGTATATAAAACAGGTTGCCGCTTCTTTTGAGACCTCTCAGAATTGTATCTATTTAGGGAGGGGGTACAATTTTCCTGTGGCCTTGGAAGGTGCTCTAAAGTTGAAAGAGATTTCCTACATTCACGCTGAAGGTTATCCTGCTGCTGAGATGAAACACGGCCCAATTGCCCTAATTGACAAAGAAATGCCTGTAGTAGTGATTGCAACCAAAAAAGGTTATTACGAAAAGGTGGTTTCTAACATTCAAGAAATTAAATCCCGAGAGGGACGAATCATTGCAATTGTGAGCAAAGGTGATATCCAGGTGAAGGAGTTAGCAGATTATTGCATCGAAATACCCGATTCTTCAGAGTCTTTTGTTCCAATCTTATCGACTATTCCATTACAGTTATTGTCTTACTTTATAGCCGTAAAACGGGGCTGTAATGTCGATCAGCCAAGAAACTTGGCCAAGTCTGTTACGGTGGAATGATTTAGATATGAAGTCTTTTGATTGAGAAACTTCTCATAACTAATCCTCAAATATTTAAAAAAGTATTTTAGGAAACTTACAACATAATCTATTACTAACGATTAAATTATACTTTAAAAATAATCTCTACCCCAAACTGGTTTTTTGAAAAATACTTCCCCTTTCTTTATTTGTTGTAACTCCATCCACTAAACAGAGTACGATGAATATGATTAGTTATTCGTTCATATTCCTAAGATTATTGAGTATGGTCTGAGAGATTTTATTAAATCACAGTTCCATTTAAGATTGTCCTTAGAGCTTTTTTACTATCGACAGACCATTCAGAATAAGATCTAAAATATGACCTAAATAAGCTTAGGTTTTAATACCGTTATTTTCATCTTTCTGTACTTTCCGGAATTGAATTTAAAGGGTCAAGCTAAAAAAAATTAAAGTAGGTTATTTGCAAAATAGCAGTAATGCTAAATAAAAGCACTTTTGGTTGTTAACATATCAAAACCACATTGTTAATAACTTGTCATCACTTGATCTAAACATATAATACTACTTAATCAACTGATTAACAGGACAGTGTTTATTATATTTTTTCTGTGAGGTAAACCTGATGCAGACTGCTCATAAATGAAGTATAAATGCAGTATGGCTATTCATTGGCTCGGCAATTATTTTTTTCAATTTTAAATAATAAAGAAATTGTTGATGATTACAAAAAATTGAAATATTTTATCAGAGTAATTTTACTGGCTTATTTTGTCTTCGATGCACAAACATCATTAGCGCAAAGTTCAATTATTGATGTTGTCACTAATTCAG
>Ga0115572_10000225_pt1 | contig 48370 bp, 50 predicted proteins | sample COGITO_mtgs_1206_FD_88681 | JGI IMG/M metagenome (GOLD analysis project Ga0115572, IMG submission 88681) | Pelagic marine microbial communities from North Sea - COGITO_mtgs_120607 | ecosystem: Environmental > Aquatic > Marine > Epipelagic | place: Germany:Helgoland, sampling site Kabeltonne... | reverse complement strand
GCCAATGCAGCAGATGGTGATGCCCGCCGGGCTTTAAATTTGCTGGAGATTGCCAACGACCTTGCGACTGAACAGGGTGATCAATCGATTATTGATAGCGCCGTTCTGGAACAGGTTCTGGTGGGAGATACTAGACGCTTTGATAAAGGCGGCGAATACTTTTACGACCAGATTTCGGCCCTGCACAAGTCTGTGCGAGGCTCGTCACCGGATGCCTCTCTATACTGGCTGTGCCGCATGTTGGATGGAGGCTGTGACCCTATTTATATTGCTCGCCGTGTAGTGCGTATAGCCACAGAGGATATTGGCAATGCCGACCCACGTGCGCTGGAGTTGGCGTTAAATGCCTGGTCGGTGCAGGAGCGCCTGGGCAGCCCGGAGGGTGAGCTGGCTCTGGCCCAGGCAGTGACTTACTGCGCTGTGGCAGCCAAGAGCAATGCAGTTTATGGCGCATTTAAGGCAGCCATGGCTGATGTGCAATCCCTGCCAAGTTATGAGGTGCCCATGCACCTGCGCAATGCACCCACCAAGCTAATGAAAGAGCTGGACTACGGCAAAGATTATAGATACGCCCACAATGAACAGGAGGCCTATGCGGCTGGGGAAAATTATCTACCTGAGGACCTGGCAGATAAGCAGTATTATTTTCCCACCGATAACGGCCTCGAAAAGCAGATTGGCGCCAAATTGGCCCACCTGCACTCACTCGACAAACAAAATAAGGAACAACAATAATGCATTGGTTAGCCGTGGCCGTCGGCGGTGCTCTGGGGGCTATGGCTCGCTATGGCGTCAGCAGCATAATATTTAACCCCAGCAGTCAAAAGTTTCCCTGGGCAACCATGTCAGTCAATGTGCTGGGCAGCTTTGTCATGGGCATGCTGTTTGTGATCATTGTAGAGAAGGGCGCCTTGCCCGCAGAAATGCGCAGCCTGCTGATGGTCGGTTTCCTCGGTGCATTCACTACTTTCTCAACATTCTCGCTTGATGCCCTTGGTCTGTGGCAAAATGGCCATCTTTTTATGGCGCTGATATATGCGCTGGGTACTGTTGTTTTATGCTTGGCTGCAGTTGCTGCTTCGGTCTGGCTAACACGTTTATTTTGATTTAATTTTAAGGAAGTCACCATGCTCGACCCGAAGCTGTTACGTTCGGATTTACACGCCGTTGCCGATAGTCTGAAAATCAAGCGCTTTGACCTTGATACACAGGCTTTTACAGACCTCGAGACTCAGCGCAAAGGATTGCAACTGGCAGCTGAAAGTCTGCAACAAGAGCGCAATAGCTATTCCAAAACCATGGGCAAGCTAATCGGTGAAGCCAAAGCCAAGGGCGAAGATATTGAGCCATTAAAGGCCAGAGGTGAGCAGCTGAAAAATGATTCTGCCGCAGCTGATGCAGCGTTGATCGCGGTTCAGGACCAGCTGGATGATCTGGTGCAGGGCATTCCCAATATTCCCCATGAGTCTGTGCCTGCCGGCAATGATGAGGATGACAATATAGAAGTGCGCCGCTGGGGCGAGCCCCGGAGTTTTGATTTTGAGGTGAAGGATCATGTTGATCTTGGCGCAGCCCTGAATGGTCTGGATTTTGATACTGCCGCCAAAATTACCGGCTCTCGCTTCTCCCAGATGCGTGGCGGGCTGGCAAGCCTACATCGGGCCCTGACCCAGTTTATGCTCAATACCCATATTCAGGAACATGGCTACGAAGAAGTCTATGTGCCTTATATAGTTAACCGTGAGTCCCTCTATGGCACGGGCCAGCTACCTAAGTTTGAGGAAGATCTGTTTAAGCTCGATGATGAGCGCGAGTTCTATCTGATCCCCACCGCGGAAGTGCCTATCACTAATATCTACCGCAATGAAATTGTCGACGATTTACCGGTTAAATTTGTCTCCCACACGCCCTGCTTTAGAAGTGAAGCTGGCAGCTATGGCCGCGATACCAGAGGCATGATTCGCCAGCATCAGTTTGAGAAGGTTGAAATGGTGCAGTTTGTTCATCCGGAGCAATCCTGGGATGCTCTTGAGACTCTGGTAGGCCATGCAGAAGCTATTTTGCAGAAGCTTGAACTGCCGTATCGCACGGTGGTGCTCTGTGGCGGCGACCTGGGTTTCTCTGCGGCAAAAACCTATGATATTGAGGTGTGGTTACCATCTCAGGAAAAATATCGCGAGATTTCGTCCTGCAGTAATTTTGCCGACTTCCAGGCACGCCGCATGAAGGCTCGCTATAGAAAAGCCGATGGCAAACCAGAGCTGCTGCACACTCTAAACGGCTCCGGTCTGGCAGTGGGTCGCACATTACTGGCGGTAATGGAAAACTATCAGCAGGCAGATGGCTCCATTGCTATCCCGGCCGCACTGCAGCCACTGATGAATGGCCAGACAGCTATCAGCTAACCCAGTTAAATCGGGATTATTCTTAATGTATAGAGCGGGCTTAAATATCTGCTCTGTCGCTCTATCTTTTTAAAAGGCACAGACAGTAACAATGGATTTCCTACCTTTATTTCATAACCTAAAAGGTCGCCGCGTGTTGGTGGTTGGCGGTGGCGAAATCGCCCTGCGCAAAGTGCGCCTTGTGCAGGAAGCCAGCGCTTATATCACCATTATCGCCAAGGATTTTTGCCCGGATCTGATTGCCATGGATGCCAAAGATACAGCTGATGGTTGCAATGGACTTGAGCTTATTACTGGTGCCTATGAGCATAAACAGCTTTTAGGCTACCCGGATACTGTTATGGTGATTGCGGCAACTAATGACCGCGATCTTAATCGTCTGGTCTCGGAACATGCCCAGGCCGCCAATATGCTCTCTAACGTGGTGGATGACCCAGGCTTCTCTACGGTGATTTTCCCCTCCATTGTCGATCGCTCGCCCATACAGATTGCAATCTCCAGCGGTGGTGATGCACCTGTATTAGTGCGGTTGCTGCGCACAAGATTCGAAAGCCTGCTGCCTGCGGGCATGGCTAAACTGGGCTCCCTCGCGGGCAGCTTTCGCGAGCGGGTAAAGGCAAAGTTTTCCAATGGCGCTGACCGCAAGGCATTCTGGGAGGAGGTTTTTAACGGCCCCATCGCCGAGCAGGCCTACGCAAACAATCTGGATAAGGCAGAACAGCTGCTGGCGGACAAGCTCGAGAATACCTCTGAATTTAAGACCGGTGAAGTCTATCTGGTCGGCGGCGGCCCCGGCGATCCAGATCTGCTGACTTTTAAAGCCCTGCGCTTAATGCAGCAGGCGGATATCGTGCTCTATGATCGCCTTGTGTCCAAGGAGGTTCTTAATCTGGTGCGCCGGGATGCCACCCGTATCTATGTAGGCAAGACCGCAGGAGACCATCCAGTGACCCAGGACAATATCAACCAGAAGCTGGTTGATTATGCCCTGGAGGGCAACCGAGTAGTGCGACTAAAAGGCGGTGACCCCTTTATCTTTGGGCGTGGCGGCGAAGAGATAGAAACCTTGGCAGAACATGGCATTCCTTTTCAGGTAGTGCCGGGAATTACAGCCGCCTCAGGCTGCGCCAGCTATGCTGGTATACCGCTGACCCATCGCGACCACGCCCAGTCGGTGCGCTTTATCGCCGGTCATCTGCGCTCCGGAAAAATGGACCTTAACTGGCCGGAACTGGTTCAGCCAAACCAGACATTGGTGTTCTATATGGGTCTTAATGGCATGGAAACCATTTGCCAGCAACTTATGGAGCATGGCCTAGATTCCGAGACACCAGCGGCATTGATTGAGAAGGGCACCTCTGCCAGACAGCAGGTATTTGTGGGGGATCTACAAAGCCTGCCCAATATAGTCCGGTCTGCAGGAGCCAAAGCACCCACATTAATTATTGTTGGCCATGTGGTCAGCCTGCAAGATAAGCTGGCCTGGTTTAATTTATCGGAGAAGGCCCAAGGTTAAGGGTATAGGATTAAGAATGAATACTGAATTTGACTACGACCTTTTTGTCATTGGAGCAGGCTCCGGCGGCGTGCGCGCCGCCCGCATGGCTGCAGCAAAAGGTAAAAAGGTAGCCGTGGCCGAAGAGCGGTATCTTGGCGGAACCTGCGTCAATGTTGGCTGCGTGCCGAAAAAACTATTTGTCTATGCCTCCCAGTTTCCAGAGCTATTCCATGCCAGCGCAGGCTTTGGCTGGAATATCGACAGTCAACCGAGGCTTAACTGGGCAACATTGCGCGATAACAAGACCGCCGAGATTGAACGTCTTAATGGTATCTATAACAGCCTGATTGATAATAGCGGTGCCCAGCTATTTGATGGCCGCGCAACCATTGCCGGGCCACATCTTGTCACTGTTAATGGTGAAACCTACCGGGCCCGAACCATTTTGGTGGCCACCGGCGGCTGGCCCTATATCCCCGAATTTCCCGGCAGTGAGCATGCCCTGAGTTCCAATGAGATGTTTTTTCTCGATAAGCTGCCGAGCAGTGCAGTGGTAGTTGGCGGTGGCTATATAGCCGTTGAGTTTGCCGGGATCTTAAATGGACTTGGCGTAGAAACCCATCTGGTCTATCGCGGCCCCAAACTACTCAAGTCCTTTGATGCCGAAATGAGCGACAAAGTCACCCAGGGTATGAGCGCCAAAGGGGTCAATATCCATTTAAATACCGAAATTAGTCAGATCAGCAAAACCGCTGACCAACTGTCTGTGGCGCTGAATACAGGCGCAACTCTTGATACCGAACTCGTGCTATACGCCACAGGTCGTCAGGCCAATACAGCAGGGCTGGGGCTGGAAACAACCAATGTGGTGATGCGCAACAATGGCTCCATTCAGGTTGATGAGTCTTTTGCCACCGCCGAGCCCAGCATCTATGCATTGGGAGATGTTATTGATCGTGTGCAGTTAACGCCGGTGGCGATTCAAGAGGCCATGGTGCTGGTCGATCATCTGTATGGTGAGGGCAGTGCAGCCATTGATTACAGCGATATTCCAACAGCAGTGTTCTGCCAGCCAGAGCTGGGCACTGTAGGGCTAAGCGAAGAGCAGGCGAGGGCAGAGTACGGGGATATAGCTGTCTATGTGTCAGACTTTAAGCCAATGCTGCAGACTCTGGGCGGTGGCAATGACCGAATTACCATGAAACTGGTGGTGGATAACAAGACTGATGCTGTTGTGGGGTGCCATATGGTGGGCGAGCATGCAGCTGAAATCATTCAGGGGATGGGTATTGCCTTAAAAGCAGGTGCAACCAAGGCCCATTTCGATGCTACCGTAGGTATTCATCCCTCTGCTGCAGAGGAGTTTGTAACCATGAGAACAAAGGCAAGATAATCTATATTTATCAATAGATTATAAGCTTATCTTAATTTATTTTAGTAGCGTGGAACAATAGCTAAAACTGACTTTTAGCGCGCTCCAGCAGGCACAGGCTCAGATACTTTAGGTCAGCCAGGGTTTTGCCACCATCAGCCTTTGACTGATTGACCACCACCAACAGCAGCGCGTGGCTGATCTCCAGATAGGCACGACCAAGCCTGGCCAGCTCGGCATGTTTGCTGGCAATATCCATACGCTTAAACATACGCGCCATTGAGTTGATAATCAGCTCATCATGGATCAAATCCAGCTCCTTAAGCTCCGGAACCCCATACATCGCCTGCACCAGGGGCAGAAGACCCTGCTGGTTGGTATAGACCAGCAACATGCGCTCAATACTCCGCTCGACAAACTTCTTAAGACTTAGAGCCTCGACATCCTCTGCCTCCAACTCCTGTAACCCTATATCCATCTCACCCACCCACTGCTCAGCAAGGGCATACATAATCGCGTATTTATTGGGAAAATAATGGTACAGCGTGCCCACCGAAACCCCAGCGCGCTTGGCCACCAGAATAGTCGTCAGATCATCCTGGCCGACCTCCTCAAGCAGATCCGCTGTCACCCCCAATATCTGGTTGCGACGCTCCTGAGCGCGCTTCTGTACCGGCTGATTACGCGGCGTAGTTTTACGCAGACTAGTCATAAATCAGAATCTGTCCCTAAGTGCAAAGTAGAGCATTCCGGCTACCATGCCAGGCCATCGCAGCAATGTACCACCGGGAAACTTGGCAGTGGGCAGATTTGCCACTAAATCAAAGCGCTCAAGCTTGCCGCTTATAGCCTCCGCCACCAGCTTGCCGGCAAAGGTTGCAGTGGGCACACCATGGCCAGAATAACCCTGGAGATGCCAGATATGGTTATTGATGCGACCAAAGTGGGGCAGGCGATTCATAGTAATCGCCAGGGTTCCACCCCAGCCATAATCGATTTTTGTCTGCGCCAGCTGTGGGTAGATCTGCAGCATATAGTTGCGCACAAAACCTTTAATATCCGACGGAAAGCCACGACGATAATTTTCACCGCCGCCAAAGATTAACCGCTTATCCCCGGACAGCTTCCAATAATTAATCACAAAGCGACTGTCCTGCATCGCCGTATCCTTAGGGATAATCTGCTTGGCAAGCTCATCCGACAAAGGCTCTGTGGCCAGCACAAAGTTATTGATTGGCATAATAAAGCCATTGATTCTTGGCTCAAGTTTTTCAATATAGCCATTGCAGGCGAGAATGATTTCTTTTGCCTTCACCTGACCGCTGGCGGTTTTTACCAGCACAGGGACGTCGGAATACCCGGTGACCCGCGACTGCTCATAAATGGTCACGCCAGCTTTGACCGCAGCCTCAGCCAGACCCAGAGCATAGTTAAGAGGATGCAGGTGCAGGGCGGCCTTGTCCCACTGCGCGCTGTGATAAGCCTGACTGCCAATTACCTCGGACAGACGCTCTCCAGGAATATACTCTATCTGCTCAAAGTTATAGCGATCCCGCAGAAAGCCAACCTCATCCTCAAACTCAGAGCTGTACTTGGCCCGGTGGGCCAAATGCATAATGCCCTGCTTAAGATCGCACTCAATGCCATACTTGGAAATCAGACCCTTAACGGTGTCTACCGCCTCCAAACCCATATCCCACAGCCCAGCCGCAACTTCATGGCCAAAGTGTTTCTCGAGATAATACTGGTCTTTGCGCTGCCCAGTGCCAACATGGCCGCCATTGCGCCCGGAGGCTCCAAAACCAACAGTCTCCGCCTCAAGCACAACCACCTTGTAACCCATTTCTGCCAGGTGCAGGGCAGAGGAGAGGCCGGTGTAGCCTGCACCGATAACGCAGATATCCGCTGACTCTTCACCTTCAAGAGCTGGGAAAGCAAGGGATTTATTGCGGCTGGCACTGTAATAGGACTGCATAACTGACTCTACTATTTGAATTTCTTGGATTGACATTAGCATGTTTTCGAATGATAATTCAACATTAATTGAATAATTGTTCGAAAACAACGCATGCAGGTGCCCAATGCAGTCGCAACAAGAAATAGAAAAATGGCTCAAAGAAAATAAAATTACCGAAGTGGAATGCCTGGTACCGGACATGACAGGCAATGCCCGCGGCAAATTTATTCCCGCCAAGAAATTCCTCAAGGAAGACAGCAGGTTGCCCGAAGGTATTCTGGCCCAGACAGTGACCGGCGAATATTCTGATGATTACTGGGAGCTGCTGGATACCATCGACGGAGATATGCTTCTGGAACCAGATGCCAGCACCAAGCGCACCGTACCCTGGGCCAACGAAACCACGGGGCAGATTATTCATGACTGCTATACCAAAGATGGGAAACCCCACCCATTTAGTACCAGAGCAGTGCTTAAACACGTTCTTGATCTCTATGCCAAAGAGGGACTTACACCTGTGATAGCCCCTGAAATGGAGTTCTATCTGGTTGAGCGCAACACCAATCCCGATATGGCTCTAAAGCCACCCGTGGGGCGCTCAGGTCGCCCAGAGACAGCGCGGCAGTCCTACAGCATTGATGCAGCCAATGAATTTGAGCCATTTGTGGAAGATATGTATGCCTATGGCGAAGCCATGGGGCTAGATATCGACACCTTGATCCATGAGTCAGGCGCCGCCCAGCTGGAAGTTAACTTTATCCACGGCAATGCACTGGATCTGGCCGATCAGGTATTTACCTTTAAGCGCATGGTTCGCGAAGTAGCGCTAAAACATAATATCTATGCCACCTTTATGGCCAAACCCATGGCTACAGAACCGGGGTCTGCCAAGCATATCCACCAGAGCATTACCTCAACCGCCGATGGCAGGAATATTTTTGCCACCAAAGAGGGCGAATACAGTGAGGCGTTCTATCATTATCTGGGAGGCATGCAAAAGTACACGCCCTTTGTTATGAGCTTCTTTGCCCCCAATGTTAACTCCTACCGACGCTTTACCCGAGAGGTCTCAGCACCCATTAATCTCCACTGGGGCTTTGATAATCGCACCACCGGACTGCGTGTTCCCGACGCCAATGCCAAGAACTACCGCATTGAAAACCGCTTTCCCGGTGCCGATGTCAACCCGTACCTGTCGATCGCCGCCACTCTGGCCTGTGGCTATCTGGGTATGAAAAACAAAATCGAGCCCACTGCGCCCCATGAGGGCAATGCCTATGAGGAAGAGCTGGCGCTGCCCAGAACACTGGAAGAAGCGCTGCGGGGCCTGCAAGAAGATAAGGATATTGCTGAACTGTTTGGTGAGAGGTTTATACAGCTCTACACCTCAATCAAGCTGGTGGAATTCGAGGAGTTTAATCAGGTGATTTCTTCCTGGGAGCGTGAGCATTTATTGTTAAATGTTTAAAGCCCTGTCTGGCAAACTAAAGCTCAGGTAAACTGCAGCTGAAAAGTGAGTCAGACAAAACAACCTTGATAAAAACAGCCTTCAGAATAGCCCTTTTTCTTTGCACCCTGGCCTGCAATGTCAGTCAGGCACAGGACACCTATGTTGGCAGCAGCACCTGTCAGACCTGCCATGCCAAGGAGTATCAACAATGGCAGGGCTCTCACCATGACTGGGCAATGCGCGAGGCCAGTGCAGAGACAGTGCTGGGTGACTTTAATAATGTCAGCTTTCACCATCAGGGCCTGACCACTAGCTTTAGCAGCAGGGACGGAAAATATTATGTCCGCACTCAAGGTGCAGACGGCAAAGACCAGACATTTAAAATTGCCTACACCTTTGGCGTAGAACCACTACAGCAATACCTTATTGGTTTCCCCGATGGCCGCTACCAAGCACTGACAGTCGCCTGGGACAGCAGGACAGCAGAGCAGGGCGGGCAGCGCTGGTATCAACTTATGCCCAATGATATGGGGCAACCAGGGGAAAGCTTACACTGGACCGGGGTTTACTATAATTGGAATACCCAATGTGCCGCCTGCCATTCCACCGGATTACAGGAAAATTATTCCCAGCAGAATAATAGCTACAACAGCACCTGGGCCGAAATTAATGTCAGTTGTGAAAGCTGTCATGGACCTGGGTCCGCTCACAGCAACAGCCCTCAAACACCTCTGCCAGTAGACTATTCGCCCCAGCTGCAGTGGGTTATTGCCGAAGGCGCCGATATAGCCAACCCATTGGGCGACCCCCATGCAGGCAGCAAGATAGAGATAGAATCCTGCGCTGGATGCCATTCAAGGCGGGCAAAAATAAGTGCTGACTCAGTCAACAACCACCAGCCGGGATCAGAGCTTCTTGACCATTATCGGCCACAGACTCTGAGAGAGGGGCTGTACCATGCAGACGGGCAGATTCAGGATGAAGTCTATGTCTATGGCTCATTTATTCAGAGCAAAATGCATCAGCGCGGCGTGCGATGCAGCAATTGCCACGAACCCCACAGTCTTGAACTTAAAGCACCGGGCAATGGGGTTTGCGCCAACTGCCATGCACCAGAGACCTACAATAGCCCAAAACACCATTTCCACCAGCCCGCCAATAGCCCCGGCGCACAATGTGTCAATTGCCACATGCCAAGTACTGTCTATATGGGTGTAGATCCGCGGCGGGATCACAGCATGCGCATTCCAGACCCACAACTGGCAGAAAAAACAGGCGCCCCAAACGCCTGTATCAATTGCCACCAGAACAAAACCAATGCCTGGGCCGGCAGCGCCATTAGCAGCTGGCTTAAACTGAAATCGGACTCAAATCCCCAACAATCCAGCCATTACGGCGAGGCTATTTTCGCAGGCAGGGAACAACAGCAGGGGGCCAATCAACAACTTATCGACCTCGCCACTGATTCCAGTATTAACAGCATAGCCAGAGCAACTGCCCTTGGGTTGCTGCAAAACCACCCCAATCAAGGCAGCTACCAAACAGCCCGGCAGCAACTGTCCAACAAGGATCCTATGGTGCGACTTGGCGCACTTGAAACATTGGAATTTCTCCAGCCACAACAGCGCTGGGAGGATATATCACCATTATTAACAGACCCAATTAAGGCGGTCAGACTGGAGGCCACCAGACTATTGCTTGGCCTTTATGGCAGCCTACCAGGGGCCAATATTGACGAATATATGGATGCCTTATTGCTCCATGCCGACAGACCTAACGGCCAACTTAACATCGCCAGCGCTTATATGGAGCAGGGCCTTTACAAACAAGCCGGGAAGGCATACCAGCATGCTCTAAAACTGGATCCCCTGAATACAGCTGCAATTAATAATTATGCGGACAGCCTGCGAGCCCAGGGTCAGCACCAGCAGGCTCTGGAACTATTAATAGAAGGCAATAAATCACTGCCAAATAATGCCGCGCTTCTGCACGCTCTGGGTCTGGCGCAAATCCGCAGCCAGCAGCCAGCGCTGGAGAGCTTGCGCCGGGCAGCCCAACTGGAACCAAAAAACAGCCGCTACAGTTATATTTATGCACTTGGTGTAAATGGACAGGGAGATGCCGAGCAAGCGGTCGATATATTAAGCAGGGCACTTATCAACAATCCAAAGGATCGAGATCTACTCATAGCTCTGGTCACTATTAACCGTGACCGCGGAGAATTGAGCCAGGCACGGGTGTTCGCACGCCAGCTAGTAGCCACATTCCCCAATGACAGCAGCGTAAAAAGATTGCTGGAAAGCCTATAAATTACTTTACATATTGACTGTATGTTATTGAAATATAACAGAACATTATACTTCTCGGCTTTTACCTGACCTTGCCCGCTCTTTCATATCTGACTGGATATAGACCTGATCTGTGGTGCCCATACTGGCATGGCCAAGATCGTCCGCCATATGCTTGAGCGGCCTGGTGGCAATATCCTGAGAAGCACCAGTATGCCTGAGCCAATGGGTCGTTGCCTCGCGCAGCGCTTTGGCTTCATCGGTAAACCCCTCGGCGCGCATTTTTTCGTAACCTAAATCAAACCCCTGCTGTACTATGCGGCGCAACTGCCTTGATGTCATGCCGCCGGTGCCGCGGTTTTTCGCCACAAGGGCCGAATTAACCCCAAAGTTAGGACTCTGACTGGCGCGATATTTTTGATAGCGCTGAATATAGGGGGAAAGGGCGCTGGGCACTGAAATATCCCTTATCTTATTGCCCTTGCCCAGCACTTTAAGCCATTGGTTGCCGTCGCTGTCCTGCCAAAAATGCTTCCAGGCAGGCTGCCAGTTGGGCCGCTCGGAGAGCTCTGATACCCGTAGATAGAGGGTTTTAAGCATAGCGATAATAAACAAGGTGCGCTCATGGGCCTGATCCTCATCCGCAGCAGTCTGGGCGCACTCGAGAACAGTTTCCCATTGCAGATCAGACAGCCGCTTAATATGTTTCTGGGTCGCACCCTTAATAAGGTAGGAAGATTGTTTACGAATGGCCGGTATTGGATTGCCAAAGGCATAGCCTTCATCGGTTAAATAATCATAGAAACAGGAAATCGCGGAATAACAGATCTTCATCGCCTCATGGGATAGCAGGTGCCCGTCTGTGCTGATTTCCAGACTTAAACCCTCAGCCAACGCCTCGGCACGGTCTTCCTTAGCGATTTTCGCGGCAAATGGCCGCCAATTTTCATTTTGACGAGACTCTCCGTCGATAATTTTAAAGCGGTCCTGCACTGAGCTCGCCACCCAGCTGGCACTTGGCCCGTGAACAAAATCAAAATAAGCCTCTAAATCCGGGCGTTTGAGCTGGATAACTGACTTGTTAGCCACACTCCAGGCCCACAGCAGCAGGCGCTCAACTTCATTGCGATAGCCTCTAAAGGTGGCTTCAGATTTTCTGCTGTAACTTTTAAGGAATGACTGAGTATGCAAAACATCCTCACGAACCTCTGGAATAGTTTCACTGAGGGAGAGGATAAATTGTTTTGAGTCTGGATAGTCATCAAACATGGCCATGCCCATGGGCGAGCGCACAAACGCTTTGTGGGCATCAAACAGTGGAGTGGCTTTAAACTGTTTTGACATAGGCGACTCTGAATCCGGGTTAAGGGGGCTGTAGCCGTTGATATGGTTGGGCTGTAGCTGAATAACACTGTATCAGGCTATTTCTCAACTGTCTACCTATGTCCACTAATTGAGATTAGAGGACATCAAAGATAGCATCAGCGAGGAATAGCAGCCCTAACCCCAATTATCGGATTTAACAATCTATCCCATGGTCTATATTCAGTAATTGGAGTTCTTGCTAAACTCCCCGACCTAGACAAGGAAAAACATTATGTATCGTGCTTTAGTCGCGTCCCTAATTATTATTTGCGCCAGCCTGGGGTTTATTACCACAGCCTCCGATAGTGAAATCAGCCCTATCGAAAAACAGTCGGAACAGACAGCACTGTACCGTGAAATTTTTGATCGCCTGGCCACCCGCCACTATCGCGAACAAAGAATTGATGATGAATTGTCCAGACGCTACCTGACGCAATATCTTGATCAACTGGACCCATTAAAGAGTTATTTCCTGCAATCTGATATCGATGAATTTAATCAGTGGCAAACCAAGCTTGATGACTTGGCCAGACGGGGTGACGTTAAGCCGGGCTTTGTTATCTTTAACCGCTTGCGGGAGCGAGCTACGGCTCAGCTAAAGTGGAATATCGCCCTGCTTCAGGATACCGAGCGTTCCTTTGATTATGCCGCTGATGACAACCTGGTGCTTGATGGTGACCAACGCGACTGGTTAAGCAGCACAGGAGAGGCTGAGGCTTTCTGGCACAAACGTGTCAGAGACTCAATGATCCGTCTGCTGCTCAATGATAAAGAGGAGACCAAAGCAAAGGAACTTTTAATCAAGCGCTACGAAAATCAAATAAAGCAATTTGAGCAGCGCGACAGCCAGGATGTATTCCAGCTGTATGTCAATGCGCTCGCTACCCTCTATGATCCGCACACCTCTTATTTCTCACCACGTACCACAGAGAACTTCCAGATCAATATGTCTCTGTCTCTTGAAGGCATTGGTGCCGAACTGACCACAGAAGACGAATATACTAAGGTGGTGCGCATTATTCCTGGGGGTCCAGCAGATCTTCAGGGCATCCTTAAAGCCGAAGATAAGATTGTCGGCGTGGGTCAGGATGACGAAGAAATAGTCGATGTGGTGGGCTGGCGCCTAGATGATGTGGTTGCTCTCATCAGAGGAGCCAAAGACTCTACCGTGCGTCTGGAGGTCATACCGGGCTCAGGGGAGGCTGCAGATAGTATCAGCCTGATTTCAATCGTGCGAGACAAGGTAAAGCTGGAAGAAAAATCCGCTCAGAGCAAGATCCTTGAAATCGAGCAAGAGGGACAAACCTATAAGTTGGGCGTGATTGATATCCCCGCCTTCTACCTAGATTTTGAAGCCTACCGCAACCGTGACCCGAATTATAAGAGTACCACCAGAGATGTGAGTCAACTGCTGATAGACCTGACCGAACAGCAGGTCGACGGCATTATTTTAGACCTGCGCAACAATGGTGGCGGCTCATTGTTTGAAGCCACAGCACTGACCGATCTGTTTATTGACCGCGGCCCAGTGGTGCAGATACGGGACTCTAGCCAGCGTATTTACCGCAATCAGAGAGCGACAATGCCAGCTCTCTACAACGGCCCTGTGGTGGTAATGATAAACCGGTTAAGCGCCTCAGCCTCTGAGATTTTCGCCGGCGCCCTGCAGGATTATGGTCGCGCCCTTATTGTCGGTAGTCGCAGCTATGGCAAAGGCACAGTGCAGGATGTGACCGGGCTCACTAGCGGCCAGCTAAAACTGACCATATCCAAATTCTACAGGGTGTCCGGAGATAGCACTCAGCATCGTGGCGTACTGCCGGATATTGCATTCCCCTCCGCCTATGATCCAGAAGAGGTCGGAGAAAGCCATCAGGACAATGCCCTGCCCTGGGATCAAATACGTGGCGTCCCCCATGCCAACAGCAGTGAGCTAAAGGATCTCGTCGCACCCCTTACCAAAGCCCACCTTCAGCGCAGTGCTGCCGACCCGGATTATGCCAATCTGGTTGATATCCTTGCCCTGACCAAAAGCTGGGATCAAGACAAGGCATTGTCTCTCAATATTGAAAAGCGCCGAGAACGCAGCGCAAAATGGGATACAGAACTATTCGGTCTGGAGAATATACGTCTCAGTAAAAAAGGCCTGAAGCCCCATACAGATATTGAAACTTGGAAAGAGGCAGAGGATCCCGAAGAGGAAAATATTGCCGAATCTGATCCATTGCTGCAGGAGGCAGGTCATATTTTAACTGACCAAATAGTCTTGCAGGCTGGACTAAAAAAGACTGGTCAGCCTCAGCTGGCACAGATCAATAAAAAATCAACTGAATGAGCTCAACCCAGTGACTACTAAAACCCGTATTATTTCGTTTAACGTTAATGGTCTGCGTGCCCGTCTTCATCAACTAAAAGCGGTAATTGACCAACATAGCCCGGATATTATCGGACTTCAGGAAACAAAAGTCAGCGACGAGGAATTCCCTGTCGAAGCCATTGCAGATATGGGTTACAACGTCGATATCCACGGCCAAAAAGGTCATTATGGTGTCGCCCTGCTGAGCAAAATTACCGCCAGTAAAATTACTAGGGGCTACCCCGGTGATGAGGCTGAAGCCCAGCGCCGCATGATCCATGGCGAGTACAGTATTAACGGCGATACCATCCATGTGATCAACGGCTATTTCCCCCAGGGCGAAGGCCGTGCTCACCCAACCAAATTTCCCGCAAAGCAAAAATTTTATGCAGACCTGCTATTGTATCTGCAGGATAACTTCACCCCTGAAGATAAAGTGGTAGTGATGGGTGATATGAATGTAGCGGCAGCCGACATAGATGTCGGTATCAAACCGGAAAATGCCAAGCGCTGGCTCAAGACCGGCAAATGTGCCTTTCTCCCTGAAGAGCGAGAATGGCTGCAGCGCCTCTGCGACTGGGGACTACAGGACAGCTATAGATCCATGAATGCGGAAGATACAAGATCCTACAGCTGGTTTGACTATCGCAGTCGAGGCTTTGAGCAGGATCCCAAGAGCGGGCTGCGCATTGATCTTATACTGGCTTCATATGCAGCCATGTACCAGTTGCAAGATACCGGTATTGATTTTGAGGCACGGGCATCGGAAAAGCCTTCAGATCACTGCCCTATTTGGGCCGACTTTAGTCTTTAATCTATAAATTAGCTTAAGGCTATAGGATTTAAATTGCCATTGTAGTCAACCAATTATCGGCAACCGCGTTCTATCATGCAACGAACCCAATACCGGAGATCGACATGAAACGAGCAGTTATTACCGGCACCGCAGTTGTTGCCATGCTTGCATTTCCCCTCAATGCAATAGCCTCATCAGCCGATAAAAACCACAAGGGTTATCTTAAACATGAGCAGCAGTGGCAGCACCATCGGGAGCAGCGCCGAGCTGATGCCAGGCACAGAACCACACACAAGGCCAAGCATGCCAAACATATTGTAAAAACTGATTATCACGCCGTTAAGCACAGAGTTAACCACAGGGCAAAACATCAAAGAATTGCGCAACAGCGCCACAGAAACTGGGTGACAAACCATGGTCATCATCATAGATTGTCAAATTCCAGAGATGTGTACATACATTACTATGGCCCGGCGCGGCATTATGATCGCCACCAGCGCCATTACCGACAGTACCATATTGGTCACCACAGGCATCACAAGCGCCATGATCATGACAATGACTATTTAGAATGGCTGGGCATCATGTATCTGCTCAATGATATCCACGATGAAGACTACTAGGTCACAATGAAACAGCAGGCTCACAAAGCGTCTCAGAGCCAGAACAGCATTGCTGATCTGGCTGCTGCCCCACTGCCCTACAGCAATGTGGAAGACTTTTTAAAAGTTATCGAGCGCCGCGCTTTCCATATGGCGAGGATAAATACAGGGGACACAGAGACTGCACTGGATATAGTTCAGGATGCCATGTACAAACTGGTGGAGAAGTATTCCCATAAGACAGCCAAAGAATGGAAGCCTTTATTCTACCGAATTCTAAGTAGCAAACTGACAGACTATTACCGCCGCAAAGCAATCCGCGACAAAGTGTTTATCTGGTCGAAGTCGCAGACCGCAGATGAGGATCAGCAGTTTTATGATCCAGCAGCAAGCGCTCCGGGGCGAGCTTCTGAAACCCCTGACCAGATGCTTATGCGCAGCCAGCGCATCAACAGGCTCAACGAGTCTGTGCAGCAACTACCCAATCGCCAGCGCCAGGCTTTTATGCTGCGCTGCTGGGAGGGACTAAGCACCATTGAAACTGCTGCCGCCATGCAATGCTCAGAAGGCAGCGTAAAGACTCATTATTCAAGAGCTATGAATTCATTGAGAGAGATGCTGGAGGATTATCGCAATGACTAAGCACAGTAAATTCGAAGCCGAGCTCAGGGATGATCTGCACACCCTGGAAGAAACCACCGGCGCACCAGAAATATTCCGACTGGCTAAGGCGAGAAATCGCGCACTGGCCCAGACAGAGCCTACATCAGGCATGTTGCGGTGGCCTGTTATGGGTGCTTCAATGGCCTCTGTACTGCTGGCCACTGTGCTGATTGTCCAGCCGGACAGCACAGAGTTAAGCAGCCAAGTAGACAACCAGCTAGGCACTCAATTAGCGACTGAAATGATTATCGATGACAGTGTCGAGCTCTATGAAGACCTGGACTTTTATTACTGGCTGGCCGAAACAGATCAGAATGGAACCAGTTAAGCCATGGCCTATTTAAATAAACACTCATCCCCCGCTGCCAGCAGGAAATTATTGCTACTGAGCCTGGCCTGGGTATTTTTTTCCCCTGCTGCCATTGCCCAGCAGCCCGCCAACTTTGAGAAACTGCCTGAGGAGTTACAAGAAACCCTGGCTCCATTTGCCAATAACTGGCACAGAATGGAGCCTGGAAGGCAGTTAATGCTGATAGACAAAGCTCGCAACGCCAACCCGGAAGAGCGCAAGCGCTTCAAAGCTCAGGCCGAGCGCTGGAAAAATATGGGGCCAGAAGAACGCAAAAAAGTGCGTAGGGCGCAACAGCGCTTTGATCAGTTGCCGCCACACAAGCGAGAAAAGTTGCGCCATCATTGGAAGAATATGAGCCCGGAAGAGCGCCGCACGTTAACCAAAAAAATGCGCCAGCAACCCCAGCTCTCCCCTGCCAAGCAAAAAGAGATCCGCGAAAAAGTTAAGCAGATGACCCCAGAGGAACGGCGTCAGTTTCTCGATGAAATTAAGCGGCAGAGAAAGCCATCGGTACCGCAACAGGCGACAGATTAAAATGATCGAGCTATAAAAAAAGGCCCAATTAAGGGCCTTTTTTATGCTGCGCAGCTTAAGATTTAAAGACTGGCTTCAAACTCAGGCAGCGCTGTAAACAGATCAGCAACCAGGCCGTAATCAGCAACAGAGAAAATAGGAGCCTCCTCGTCTTTGTTGATCGCAACAATCACCTTGCTGTCTTTCATACCAGCCAGATGCTGGATAGCGCCGGAGATACCCACAGCAACATAAAGGTCCGGAGCGACAATCTTACCTGTCTGCCCCACCTGCATATCATTGGGCACAAAACCGGCATCAACTGCAGCGCGGGACGCACCCACAGCGGCACCGAGCTTATCGGCAATGCTGTAGAGCATATGGAAGTTTTCCCCATTGCCCATACCGCGACCACCAGAGATAACAATCTCTGCGGCAGTTAATTCAGGGCGATCAGATACAGCAACTTCTTCACCGACAAAGGAAGACAGCTCAGCATTGTGGGCTGATGCCACAGCTTCAACGCTGGCAGAACCACCATCAGCTGCAGCGGCATCAAATGCTGTACCGCGAACGGTTAGCACTTTAATGGCATCGGAAGACTGCACAGAAGCAATAACATTGCCCGCATAAATCGGGCGTTTGAACGTATCAGCACTGACAACTGCACTGATATCAGAAATAGCCTGAACATCCAGCAGCGCAGCTGCGCGAGGCATAATATTCTTGGCTGTCGTGGTGGCAGTGGCCAGAATATGGCTATAACTAGCGCCGACTTCAGCAATCAGCGGAGCCACATTTTCTGCCAGTGAGTTGGCGTAGGCTTCATTGTCAGCAACTAGCACCTTGTTGATACCAGCAACCTGTCCAGCCTGAGCAGCGGCGTCCTGGCAGCCAGTACCAGCAACCAGAATATCGATATCACCACCTATGGCCTGAGCCGCAGTGATGGCATTGAGGGTGGCAACGTTTAAGCTGCTGTTGTCGTGTTCAGCGATAACTAAAATACTCATGAGATCACCTTCGCTTCGTTTTTCAATTTATCCATTAGCTGGGCCACATCTTCTACCACAATACCGGCTTGACGCTCGGCAGGCAGTTCAACGCCCAACAATGTAACGCGAGCCGCAGTATCAACGCCCAGGTCTGCCGGAGACGACATATCCAGAGGCTTTTTCTTGGCTTTCATAATATTGGGCAGAGAGGCGTAACGTGGCTCATTGAGACGCAAATCAGCAGTGACAATCGCAGGAAGCTTCAGTGCCAGAGTCTGCAGGCCGCCATCAACTTCGCGAGTAACAGTGGCTTTGCCGTCCTCCAGGCCCAGTTCAGAGGCAAAGGTTGCCTGGCCGTAGCCCGCCAGAGCAGCCAACATTTGGCCGGTCTGGTTGTTATCACCATCAATCGCCTGCTTACCCATAAGAACAAGATCAGGAGACTCCGAGTCACAAACAGCCTTCAGACACTTGGCAATCGACAACGGCTCAAGGACATCGTCAGTATTGACCAGGATAGCGCGGTCAGCACCCAGTGCCAGTGCCGTACGCAACTGCTCCTGTGCCTGCTGAGGACCTACAGAAACCGCAACAATTTCAGTAGCAACGCCCTTCTCTTTAAGGCGTACCGCTTCTTCTACAGCGATTTCACAAAATGGGTTAATAGACATTTTGACATTAGCCAAGTCGACATCTGTATTATCTGACTTAGGCCTAACCTTGACGTTGTAATCAACAACGCGCTTAACGGCTACCAGTACTTTCATGGTCATCCCTTTAGATTAGTAAATTGAGGATGGAATCTGCATCGCCGCCTGGCGTCAGACCCCTTTTTTAGACGCCGTCATATTGCCTAGGTCACATACATAAATCAAGCAAAGGGCACACAAAAAACGACTGCAGAGTCAGCTTGCAGCCCGTGTTAAATATATAAATTACCGCTATTGATATTGAGTATGGCTAAGCTAATATGATGGGCGTAAACTACATACTCAACATTCAAATCAACAGGTGGAGAACGATTTTGGAACGCGAATTTATGGACTATGACGTGGTTATTGTAGGTGCAGGCCCAGCCGGCCTCGCTACGGCATGTCGCCTCAAGCAGGTCAATGCAGACATTACTGTCTGTGTGGTTGAAAAAGGCTCCGAAGTGGGCGCGCATATCCTTTCCGGCGCCGTACTTGAGCCCAGCGCTTTAAATGAGCTGTTCCCCGACTGGAAAGAGCTTGGAGCGCCGCTGCATAGCCCAGTGACCGGCGACGAGATATTTGTTTTCACCGGCCCTGAAAAGCGCATCAAAGTACCTGGTCTGTTCGCCCCTAAAACCATGCACAACAAAGGTAATTACGTCATTAGCCTGGGCAAGCTTTGCCGCTGGCTCGCCGAGCAGGCAGAGAACCTCGGTGTTGAGGTTTTCCCGGGCTTTGCTGCCTCAGAAGTGCTCTACGGTGACAACAATGAAGTTCTGGGCATTGCTACTGGCGATATGGGCGTAAGCCACAATGGCGAGCAGAAAGCCAGTTATATGCAAGGTATGGAGCTACGCGCCAAGTACACATTATTTTCCGAAGGCTGCCGCGGTCATCTGGGCAAGCAGTTAATCGCCAAATATTCTCTGGATGCGGGCAAGGATCCCCAGCACTATGGTATCGGCATTAAAGAACTGTGGAAAATTCCCGCCGAGCAGCATCAGGCCGGTCTGGTTGTTCACAGTGCTGGCTGGCCTCTCGACGAAAGTAAATCACTGGGCGGTGGATTTCTCTACCACCTGGAAGACAATCAGGTAGCCCTGGGTCTGATTACCAACCTGTCCTACACCAACCCCCATGTCAGCCCCTATGACGAGTTTCAGCGCTACAAGCACCATCCAGAGATCGCCAAACACCTTAAGGGCGGCGAGCGCCTCACCTACGGCGCCCGGGCTCTGCTCAAAGGTGGCCTGCAGTCACAGCCAAAAATGTCTTTCCCTGGCGGCCTGCTGATAGGCGACGATGCTGGCACTCTGAACTTTGCCAAGATCAAAGGCAGCCACACTGCAATGAAGTCTGGCATGGTGGCCGCAGAGACTGTTGCCCAGGCGCTAGCCGCTGAGCAGCAAAACACAGATCTGCAAGAATATGCCGCAGCCTACAAAGCATCATGGGCATACAAAGAGCTGCATATGCAGCGCAACTTTGGACCAGCCCAGCACAAATTTGGCAATATTATTGGTTCTGCCTACGCGTTTATTGATATCAATATCTTTAATGGCAAACTGCCCTGGACCATGAGCGACAAAATTGCGGATCATGACACATTGAAGCCCGCCAGTGAGTGCGCCAAAATTGATTACCCGAAGTACGATGGAGTTTTGAGCTTCGACAAAGCTTCATCGGTATTTATGTCCAATACCAACCATGAAGAAGACCAGCCCTGTCATCTGGTGCTGGCTGACCCGGATATGCCGATTAACAAAAACCTCGAGCTCTATGACGAGCCTGCCCAGCGCTACTGCCCGGCAGGTGTCTATGAGGTGGTGGCTAATGATGATGGCAGCAAGCGTTTTCAGATCAATGCACAGAACTGTGTGCACTGTAAAACCTGTGATATCAAAGAACCCAGCCAGAATATTAACTGGGTAACTCCCGAGGGCGCAGGGGGACCCAACTACCCTAACATGTAATTCTTTCGGACATTAAAAAGGCGGTCAACTCGACCGCCTTTTTTATATCCCGCCGTTTATGCCCTCAACTGAGTCCTCAGTCCGCCTCCATATGCCCTAACAAAAACTGCTCACCCATGCTGTGCAAAAATAAATCCGCACCACTGGGCCCTGAAACCATCTGTCCCCAGTCAATCAGCTGGTAGTACACCGAACGGCTAATCAATGCGGTCAAATTATCCCGCAGGGTGACCTGAGGAATGGGTTGATGATCCTGTTGATCATAGTCTACCCAGAGAGGGTTTTTCTTGCCCACTACCAATTGCTCACCTGTAGAACTGGTCAACACAACTGCCTGCTCGGAACCCCGCACCTCGAGCTTTGCTGCAACAATAAAAAAAGGAGCCACATCGACATTGATCTGCCATTTTTCAACCGGGGTCACCAGAAAGTAACTGTCCCCTTCCCGCTTGATAATGCTGGAAAACAATTTGACCAATGCCTGTCGCTTAATTTCACCGCCCTCATGAATCCAGCGACCTTCACGATCGATACGCATATCCATATCACCGCTTTTCTCGGGATTCCAAAGATGCACAGGGGGATTGGCCGATGACTCCTGTTGCTGCTCGAGAAGATCAGCAAACAGCAGCTCAAGGCTGCTAAGGGAAGCGACCGGACTGGTCATTATTGATCGCCGACTTTGCTGCTATCCACATTGTGATACTGCCCTCGATTACCCATGGTAACGCCAATATTCGAGATAAACTCCATCAGCTCTTTGGTATCGGTGCGATAGTTCCAACTCTTGTTGAACCACAGTTCAACAGCGCCCTGTGCCAAGGCCCAGCAAGCCAGATAATGGAAATGTGGCGGCACGTCTTCGAGGATATCTTTGCCGATAAGATCGCTCATCAAACCATGTAACGACTCTTCATTGGAGCGTCTGATATCGTGCAGCTCATCCATCTGCCCTGCAATATCCTCTGCATCGGCAAGCCGGACTTCAAGCTGCTGCACTAAACGATCCAGCTCCGGGCGAGCCAGACGGGCTTCAAAATAACCCTTTGCCGCAGCACCAGAGTCCCCGTTTTCAGCCTTGATAATGCCTGCCGCCAGACAGTTGGTTATATTGCGCTCATAGTCGATCATAATGCGCAGAAGAATTTCATTTTTAGTTAAAAAATGTTTGTAGACCGTGCCCTTGCCTATGCCCACCGCAGCAGCAATCTTCGACACAGTGACCCTATCAATACCCTCCGCCAGGAAGAGTTCCAGAGCAGCATCAATAATCGACTGTTCACGATCCAGAAAGAGTTTTTTCTTCTCGCGTATACGATCGGCGCTGGATGTTTTTCTATTCATAATCAGTAAGAGTTAATCCTCGTAATTGAGCCCAGACTAAAGACTCAGAGACCTGTTGCTGGCATAAATAAATTCCTGTTTCAACTCAGCAAAGCTCTGGACTGCCGGGAACTGCGGGAATTCCTCGATAACATTCTGCGGCGCATGGAACAGAATCCCAGCGTCCGCCTCAGCTAACATGGTCGTATCATTATACGAATCCCCTGCAGCTATAGTTCTATAATAGATGCTTTTAAAGGCGACGATGGCCTGTCTTTTTGGATTGGCTTGACGCAGACGGTAATTAGTCACCCGCCCTTGATCATCAGACTCAAGTCGGTGGCAGAGCAATGTGGGATAACCCAACTGGGCCATCAACGGACTGGCGAACTCATAAAAGGTATCTGACAGGATAACCACCTGAAAACGCTCTCTCAGCCAGTCAACAAACTCAACAGCACCGTCCAGTGGTTTTAATGTGGCAATAACCTCTTGAATTTCGTTTAGGCCAAGACCCTCCCGACGCAGAATATCCAGCCGATAATTCATCAGTACATCATAATCTGGCTCATCTCTGGTGGTCTTCCTAAGCTCTTCTATACCAGTCTTTTCAGCGAAGGCGATCCAGATCTCCGGAACCAGAACACCCTCAAGGTCTAAACATGCAATTTCCACAAAATTTCCCCAACAAAAAAAATACTATCTGCACTCTACGCAAATAAGCTGCAGTCCGCAATTGAACTTGGAGCAAAGCTAAAAGTTATAAGACTATAGCGCCTAATTCTTATTCCCGAGGTCGGGGTTTTGTTATAGTGCGTGCCAAACAGCGCGGTCAAACTTTGCAATGCCTGCCGATCAACCACTTATCAATTCGACAAATTAGAGTACCAGCAATGAGCAATCCAGCATCTACGATCAATCTCGCAGATATCGATCTTACCCTGTCCACCCAGTCACCCCAGGAAATTCTACGCCATGCGCTGGAGAGCCATGACAATATCGCCATCTCATTTAGCGGTGCTGAAGATGTGGTGCTGATTGATATGGCCCATAAGATTCGTCCTGACCTACAGATCTTTTCTCTGGATACAGGACGACTGCATGCTGAGACTTATCAGTTTATTGAAAAGGTGCGTAAGCATTACGACGTCAAGATTGATGTGGTCATGCCTGAAGGCGCCAGAGTCGAAGCTCTAGTTAAGGAAAAAGGCCTGTTTAGTTTCTATGAAGATGATCACAAAGAGTGCTGTGGCATTCGCAAAATCGCCCCATTGCGCAAACAGCTTCTTACTGTAGATGCCTGGATTACCGGTCAGCGCCGCGACCAGAGCCCAGGCACCAGAGCTGCCGTTCCAGTTATACAGGACGACAAGGCCTTTGCTCGCCCGGATGACCAGCTAACCAAATACAACCCTCTGGCCAACTGGACATCCCAGCAGGTCTGGGACTATATCCGTGCCAACAATGTGCCCTATAACGAGCTACATGACCGCGGCTTTATCAGCATAGGCTGCGAACCCTGCACTCGCCCTACTGGTCCCGGCCAGCACGAGCGCGAAGGCCGCTGGTGGTGGGAGGAAGCCACCAAGAAAGAATGTGGTCTTCACGCGGTCAATATAGACAAATAACCATGAAAATTACCATGGTAAAAAAGCTGTTCGCCGACGGGTCCCCCTGCAAAAAATGCGCAGAGGTGGAACAAAAGATGCAACAGGCGGGACAGCTTGAGCGGATTGACCAGATTGTGATTGCCGACGAAGCGGACCCAGCCTCAGCTGGCATGCTTCTGGCAGCACAGCATAATGTTGATCGTGCGCCATTTTTTATTGTTGAGCAGGATTCCGGCGCAGTCGAAATTTACACCGTGTACTTCAAGTTTGTAAAAGAGGTGTTAAATGCCGAGACCAGTGAAGACGAAGAACTGCAGGAAATCATAAATGACAATCCTGATCTGGACTTTATCTAGCTAACAGACCGGCAGTTCCATATCGGCAAAAAACCTTTCCTGGGCCTCTTTGTTAGGCAGTGCCATGGCTTCATCCACCACATTGCGGTCCAGATGGGGCGCAAAAGCACGAATAAAGTCATACATATAACCCCGCAGATAAGTGCCTTTGCGAAACCCGATGCTGGTGACACTAGACTCAAATAGATGCCCTGCCTCAATCGCCACTAAATCCGTATCCACCTCTGGGCCATAGGCCATATGAGCCACAATGCCAATACCCAACCCCAACCTGACATAGGTTTTGATCACATCGGCATCGGTGGCAGTAAACACTACCTTGGGAACCAGGCCTTTGTCTCTAAAGGCATCATCCAGTTTGGAGCGTCCGGTGAAGCCAAATACATAGGTGACAATTGGATGTTCAGCCACATCCTCCAGCGACACCGTGGTCAACTTGGCCAGTGGATGATCCCGCGGCACTAATATGCACCGGTTCCATCTGTAGCAAGGCATCATCAACAGGTCAGAGAATAGCTCCAGAGCCTCGGTAGCAATGGCAAAGTCCACGGTGCCATCAGCGGCCTCCTCAGAAATTTGAATTGGCGTACCCTGATGCATATGCAGGGACACATCCGGGTACTTGCCAATAAACCCTTCAATCACCTGCGGCAGAGCGTAGCGTGCCTGTGTGTGGGTAGTGGCAATAGAGAGACTGCCGTGACTGGGACTATTGTGCTCCTGGGTAAGCTGCTTGATACCCTCAACCTGGCGCAGAATATCCCCTGCAATTTTGAGGATCTCCTCACCAGTGGGAGTCACTCTGGTCAAATGCTTGCCGCTGCGGGAGAATATTTCGACACCTAATTCGTCTTCAAGTAAGCGAATCTGTTTGCTGATACCAGGCTGAGACGTATAAAGGCTGGCTGCGGTAGCAGACACATTGAGATCATGATGGGCTACTTCCCAAATATAACGCAGCTGTTGCAACTTCATAGGCCAATCCTGTCAATACCAATAATCTAAATATACTCTAAAGGCATAAAAATATACAAATTTATTCCTTCTTAGAATAGAAAACCATTGCTACAGTGCTGGTCTGGTTTTCTTGGTAACCCCCATATTGTGATTGATATTTTATTTTATATTGCTGCAGGCGCGGCAGTAGGACTGGCCATAGGCTTAACTGGCGTCGGCGGCGGCTCACTGATGACGCCACTGTTAATCCTGTTTGGCTTTCCCTACAACGTGGCCATAGGCACAGACCTGCTCTATGCGGCCATTACCAAAGCTGGCGGCATGGCCGCCCATGCCAGACAGAAGACGGTACAGTGGCGCACCGTGGGCTATCTTGCCGCTGGCAGCCTACCCGCCTCGATTATCACCGCCCAGTTACTCAAGACCGTGTTTGTCGACTCCGCAGAGTATCAGACCATCCTCACACGCAGTCTCGGCGTCATGCTGGTACTGACCGCCACGGTTATTCTGCTTAATGGCCGGCTTAAATCCCGATCTGACCAGCAAACCAGTGCCGCCAGTCAGTTTATCCAGCGACACAGTGATGCAGTTGTATTCTTCGCAGGCTTGTTTCTGGGGGTATTTGTCACATTGTCATCTGTAGGTGCAGGTGCATTCTGTGCCGCAATCTTAATGGTGCTGTACCCGCGAATGCCAGCACTGCAAATCATAGGCACAGATATCTCCCACGCCGTGCCCTTAACCCTGATTGCTGGTGTGGCTCACTTCCTGCTGCTGGGCAATGTCGACTTTATGCTGCTTGGCTGTCTGCTGTTGGGCTCTCTGCCGGCTATTCATCTGGGCACGGCAATGGCGTCCAGACTGCCGGGCAAGTTACTGCAGACCACTATTGCAACCATGCTGTTGGGAATGGGCATTAAATTTGCTGTTTTTTAAGCCGCAGAACTGAGTATCATAACAGGTCCTTGCCAAAGCGGCCCAAAAACATAGCGAATAAAAACACATAGAATAAATAATACAGAACTGAGTGGCGGGACTTCTTTTGTTGCTGCCTGGCGTCGCTGGCCGCCCTTTCCTCCAGACCCCGCTGTTCAATTTCTATATTTAGAAAATACAGCGCCTCACCTTTTGGGTTATCCAGGTAACGATCCATAATCTGTTGGTCTGACAGACCCTGAAACTTTTTCGATCTAATCAAGATCAGGATCCCGACTCTGGCTTGACCTCATTGGCAACACCATGGGGCACGTGGCCGGTCGCCACATATTCGCTGGCATTGGTGCAGTGCATCTGCTGATCATCAAAGAACACATCTGCACCAAAGGAATCCAGAAAATCTCCTTTGCTAAGGCCGCCGAGAAATAGGCTTTCGTCAATACGGATATCCCATTCCCGCAATGTGCGCACCACCCTCTCATGGGCAGGTGCAGCTCTGGCGGTCACCAGTGCGGTTCGAATCGGACAGTCCCCGTCGGGAAATTCTGACTGCAGCGCATGCAGTGCCTGAAGAAAGTCTTTAAAGGGGCCCGGATCCATGGGCTCGTGGGCCGACGCTTTCTCATTCTCAGTAAACGCATCCAGTCCGCGCTCCTTAAAGATCCGCTCCGAGGCATCTGAAAACAGCACAGCATCCCCATCAAAGGCAAAGCGCAGCTCATCAGACTGACTGGGGCCACTCTGGGATGGCAACAGAGTAGCTGCCGCCATGCCACTGTCCAGGGCACTGCGCACATCTTCTGCATGGGTGGACAGAAACAGGTGACAGGCAAATGCAGATACATATCTATAGGGACTGTTGCCCCCGGAGAAAGCAGCGCGGGAAATATTCAGCCCATGATGGGCAATGGAGTTAAATACCCGCAAACCGGTGTCCGCAGAATTTCGCGACAGTAGAATAATTTCTACGCTGGGCTCACCGCCGAGCTTCTCATTAATACGCAGTAATTTGGTGGCCAGGGGAAAGGCTTCGCCCGGTTCAAGAATATCGTCCTCATGCTCTCGCTGATATTGGGCATAGGCAGCCACACCCTCATTTTCAAAGATGCTATGGCTCTCGCGCATATCGAACAATGCGGTGCTCGATATGGCTATAACTAATTTTGGCCCAGCACTTTTTTTAGCCATGGGGTTTAGCTCTCTTTTGCAGCAACCGCCGCGTCCTCTTCGTCAGCAAAATACTCCTTGGTCAGAGCAAATACAACTGGCGAAAGGAACAGCAGCGCAATCAAGTTGGGGAATGCCATCATGCCATTGAGGATATCCGCCAGTTTCCACACAATCCCACCTTCCATCTGAGTACCTGTATAGATACCCACCACCCACAGAATTCTAAACGGCGTAATCACTTTGGGGCCTAGCAAGAACTCGGCACAGCGCTCACCGTAGTAGCTCCAGCCAAGCATAGTGGTAAAGGCAAATAGCACCAGTGACAATGTGAATATGGTGTCGCCAAAAGGCAGACCCTCAGTAAATACACTGCGTGTCATATTGGCCCCAACCAGATCGCCACTCCAGGCCCCGGATGCCACCAGCACCAGACCAGTCATGGTGCAGATAACCAGGGTATCGATAAATGTACCCAGCATGGCAATGGTGCCCTGCCGCACTGGACTATCAGTCTCCGCCGCTGCATGGGCAATAGGCGCAGAGCCAAGGCCAGATTCATTGGAAAAAATACCTCGTGCCACACCAGCTCTCAAACCAGCAATCATTGCCGCTCCGGCAAAACCGCCAGTAGCCGCGGTACCATTGAAGGCACTGTCGACAATCAGGGCAATGGCGCCAGGGATAGCTTCATAAAAACTCAGCAGAAGGAGGAAAGTAGAAATCACATAGACAATGGTCATCAATGGCACCAGCTTGCCTGCTACCGAGGCAATACGTTTGATGCCTCCCAGCAACACCATGCCCACCAGTAATGCCATCACCAGGCCGCTGTAGTGGGAGGGAATATGATAGTTTTCTGCCAGCACCCGGGAAACCTCATGGGACTGTACCGTGTTAGCCAGGCCAAAACCGGCCAGGGAGCCAAAGATAGCAAACAGAATGCCCAGCCACTTCCAGTTATTACCCAGACCATTTTTAATGTAGTACATGGGTCCGCCGACCTTTTTACCTAGGCTATCGGTTTCACGATAGTTGACCGCCAGTACCGCCTCGGCAAATTTAGTGGCCATGCCGACCAGTGCTGTGCACCACATCCAGAACAGCGCCCCAGGTCCGCCCAGAGTAATCGCTGTGGCCACGCCGGCAATATTACCTGTACCCACTGTGGATGAGAGTGAGGTCATCAATGCATTAAACGGACTGACTTCCCCTTCACCAGAGCCTTTTCGGCCTTTTAGTAGCTGCTTAAAAGCATAGGGGATACGGCGGATGGTCATCCCTTTCAGACCTATGGTTAAAAAGATACCAGTGCCCAATAGCAGGAGCAGCATCACTGGCCCCCAGACAATGCCATAAACCGTTAAAACCAGCTGTTCAAACATACCTACCTCTTATTATTTTTCTAGTAACCCATTTTCTGTTGTTGGGCGAATAAGCCAAAAATACCGCCGGTGTGCAAAAACACAATATCTCGGTCATGCTGCTCAGCAAAGACACCTTTTTTAATATCTTCTATCAAACCATGGAAAGCTTTGCCAGTGTATACAGGGTCGAGAATAAGCCCCTCTAGGGCAGCGACATATTTAATCGTATCCAACACCTCTGGCGGCGCAACCCCATAGGCAGGACCCACATAGCCAGCATTGGTGTGAGATACCAGAGCAGACAGGTCTGTGTGGGGCGAATATTTGCTCTGCCACTGGGTTAAATCATCGCTCACCTTAGCGGCAAAGTAGGCCTCGTCATCACAGACTGCATAGCTAATCACCTTGCAGTCCACCTGATGCAGATAAAACCCCAGCATCAGTCCCGCCTGAGTACCGCCAGAACCAGTGGCATGAACCACGGCGTAGGGATCTATATTTTCAGCGGCAAAGTCAGCAGCCAGCTCTTCAGCCGCAGCTATATAGCCCCAGGTTCCAGTGCCATTGCTGCCACCGGTAGGAATAGAATAGGACTTGCGACCCTGCTGCTGATAATGGTCAACCCAATGCTGAAACAGCCCATCCAGATCACGGAACTGGGCAACGCTGTAATGACTGATAGTCGCACCGGCCAGTTGATCGAGAAACAGATTGCCCACAGGCTCGAGGGGGATATCAGAGCGCAGTAACAGATGTACTTTAAGCCCCAGCTGAGCACCCAAAACAGCGACAGCACGGCAGTGGTTGGACTGAACCCCGCCGGAAGTGATAATGGTGTCGCAACCCTGAGCCACGGCCTCGGCCAAGAGAAACTCGAGTTTGCGCACCTTGTTGCCAGAACTGGCCGAGCCAGTTAAATCATCCCGCTTGACCCAGAGTCTGGGTCCACCCAGCTGCTTTGACAGACGCGCCAGAGGCAGCAGTGGAGTCGGTGTCTGCGCTAAACTCAGACGTTCTGGGTAGTTAACCATCGAAATGACCGGAGCAAATCTGCTCAGACTAGATAGCCTTGATAGTGCCTTTTGGAAGTACCGCATGCACTGCCACTTTCTGGAACTTAAGCTCAAGGTTGTTATTGACTTCAAGCACTACATAGTCGCCTTCAATCTTGGTGATTTTGCCGAGCATACCACTGGTCATTACCACTTCATCACCTTTGCCCAGTGCACTCACCAGATCTGTGTGCTCTTTTTGACGCTTGCGCTGTGGGCGAATAATTAAAAAGTACATAAACAAAAACAGGCCACCAAACATCACCAGAGTGACCATTGGGTTTGCTTCCTGAGCACCGGCTGACTGAGCATAAGCACTTGAAATAAATAACATGAATAAACTTCCTTAGACTAATTAAATTTTAACTGAGATTTTCTTTGACCCAATTGAGGGCGTCTTCGTGATGAGTCTTGGTTTTAACCTTCTCCATCACATAGGCAATGCGACCATCTTTGCCAATAATAAATGTTGAACGCAGCACGCCCATAAACTCGCGGCCCATAAATTTCTTTAGGCCCCAGGCACCGTATTTATCAGTGATCGCATGGTCTTCATCAGAGAGCAGCGTAAAGTTCAGTTCCTGCTTATCCTCAAACTTTACCAGCCGGTCGACAGAGTCAGGGCTTACCGCCAGCACCACTGTATCCAGTGTTTCAAACTCGGCTTTGCTATCGCGAATACCACAGGCTTGTACAGTGCAACCAGGGGTCATGGCTTTGGGGTAGAAATAAAGCACCACATTTTTGCTGTCTCGAAACTGTTTCAGACTAACCTTGTTCCCTCTTTGATCAAAGAGTGAAAAGGCCGGAGCGACTTTCCCGACTTGAGCAAATGCCACTGACTTCTCCTTAGGTTTGTTTCATTGAGCTGGCCGCGTACTTTAGCAAATTTTTCCAGAGCACTGCCATTGAAACCTTGGTTTATTTTTGTCTGCACAAAAAAAGACCACTCAGCTGGGCTCAGTGGTCTTTTTAGCCTGTATAACCAGACTGGTTTAGAGCTTAGGGCAGCAGATGCTGCACTGCATCCCGCTCTTCAGCCAGCTCGGTTTCAGTGGCTGTCATCTTGGCGCGAGAGAAATCATTGATTTCCAGACCCTGAACAATTTCCCAGTCGCCATCTTTGCAGACACAGGGGAATGAGTAGATCAGGCCTTCAGCAATACCATAGCTGCCATCGCTGTAAACACCCATGCTGACCCAGTCGCCCTCTGCCGTGCCCAGAGCCCAGCTGCGCATATGTGCGATAGCAGCATTGGCCGCCGAGGCTGCACTGGAAGCACCACGTGCATTAATAATGGCTGCGCCACGCTGCTGAACTGTAGGAATAAAGTCATCTTCGTACCAGGCTTGGTCAACCATACCGATTGCCGCCTGACCATTGACCTTGGCTTCGTGAAGATCCGGATACTGGGTCGCGGAATGATTGCCCCAGATAGTCATATGGGTAACATCGTTAATCGTGCTGCCGGTCTTGTTGGCAATCTGGCTCATGGCGCGATTGTGATCCAGACGGGTCATAGCCGTAAATTGTCGAGGGTTGATATCCGGCGCATTGCGCTGGGCAATCAATGAGTTGGTGTTGGCGGGGTTGCCCACAACCAGTACTTTAATGTCTTTGCTGGCGTTGTCATTCAGGGCCTTACCCTGTGCCGAGAAGATAGCAGCATTGGCTTCCAGAAGGTCCTTGCGCTCCATACCGGGACCGCGGGGCCGGGCACCGACCAGCAGAGCGTAGTCAGAGTCCTTGAATGCAACCGCTGCATCATCGGTACAAACCATGCCTGCCAGCAGTGGAAATGCACAGTCTTCCAATTCCATAGCCACACCTTTTAACGCCTCAAGGGCAGGTGTAATTTCCAGCATTTGTAAAATAACAGGCTGGTTGGGGCCAAGCATCTCGCCGGCGGCGATGCGAAACAACAGGGAATAACTAATTTGTCCTGCTGCGCCTGTAACGGTAACGCGAACTGGTGAAGTCACAATGTATCTCCGTAAATCTGGTCGTTAAAAATAAAGTTTGGATCTCTGAGGATCAGTGAGGCGGACATTATAGTGCCGCAGCAGAAAATTGCATCAATGCCGCGGCCCATAGAGGTTATTGATTGGCCTAATATTTACCCGGTAAGTTTCTGGTAAACAGCCTTCATCTGAGTATATAGCTCATCGGAAAAGGTAGCGGAAGAACTGTCCAGCTGAGCAACAATATCTACCAGATGCTCATTGTCCTCTTTGCCACCCCATTGCTTGTGGTAGCTGCCGTCCTGATAACCATTATCCTGACGAAAGAAATTCAATACATTTTTACCCACGTAGCCGACATAGAGTGTTTCAAAATCCATATTGATGCCGTCCATCAAGCGAGCAAAACCGCCAATATCAAAGTCCTTATTGACCAGTGTTGCAGCGGTAAACTGCTCCAGATCCACCGCAAAATCACCAGTGCCAGTCTGCCCATCAAAGCCAGAGATAACTCTGTCGCTAATGCTTTCAACGCTGTCATCGGACAGCAGTAAAATACTCAGTCCAAAATGCCAGATATCAACCAGCTCAAGGGCTATCTGATCCACATCCGGGGTTTGTTTTTTCCACCACTTCCAGCCGTAATGATCCAGTAGCTCGGCACATTCAATCCAGATGGCCCTATACCATTCAAAATTTTGCTGTCGCCAGTCGGCATGAACCTTGGTGTTCATCTCAGACTGCAGTTTCAGCATGGTTGCTAATTGATGTTTCATTGTTATTCCCTATGCGCGGATAAAACCATTGGACATTTTTTCATAGCCGATGCTGGTATTGGGGCCATGCCCTGTCACCACAACGGCCTCATCATCGAGACTGTAAATACGCTCTTTGATCGAGGTAATAATTTGATCAAAGTTGCCGCCGGGCAAATCAGTGCGGCCAATACTGCCCTGGAACAAAGTGTCTCCGGCAATCAATGTTTTGTATTCTTCAAACCAAAAGCTGATTGATCCAGGTGTGTGCCCCGGGGTGTGAATAGCCACACCGCCACAGCAACCCAGATCATGATCATCTTGCAAATAATGGTCCGGGTCCGGCAGTTTGACCGGGGGCACACCAAAGCGAGCACATTGCTCTTCAACCATGTCCCACAGAAACTGATCCCCCTCATGGAGGTAGATCGGTGCCCCAGTCGCATTTTTAATCTCGCCGGCGGCAAGAATATGATCCAAGTGAGCATGGGTGTGGATAATCGCCACTGCCTTTAAATTTAATTCATTGAGCAGCGCCAGTATCTGCTCGGCATTACCACCCGGATCAACTACCAGCGCCCGCCCCGACAACCGATCGCCAATAACAGAGCAGTTGCAGCCAAGGGGCCCAACGGGAAATGTACGAATAATAAACTGTGATTCAGTAACTGCTGGGTCGGTCATAATAATTACTCAATACTGATCTTGGGACTGTGTTTTCTAAGCTTCGGCTTTAAGAGCTGGTATTCTAAACAATCGGAGGAAATTTTGCGTGGTAATTTCGGCTAATTGTTCAATACTAATACCCTTTAAATCAGCCACAGTCTTTGCCACTTCAAGCACATATTGGGGTTCATTCTGGCGGCCCCGATAAGGCACTGGCGCCAGCCAGGGAGAGTCAGTCTCTACCAGCAATCTTTCCAGGGGCACGCGGCGAACAACATCACGTAAATCTGCGGCACTATTGAAGGTCACAATACCGGAAAACGAAATATAGAAACCCAGTTCCATGGCTGCCTCAGCCATCTCCCAGGTCTCAGTGAAACAGTGCATCACCCCACCAGCTGACAGAGGGTACTGACGCAGCAGGTCAATGGTCTCTTCTCGAGCATCTCTGGTATGGATAATAATCGGTTTATCAGATTGCTGGCTGGCCTGCAGATGATTGATAAAACTATCCCGCTGCCATTGATGGGTATCTGCGCTGTAAAAATTATCCAGCCCGGTTTCACCTATAGCCACTACATTGGGTGCCTCCGCCAGACTGAGCAACTGCTCCACTGTGGGCACAGGCTGATCCACTTTTTGCAACGGATGCACACCCACCGAGGAGTATATATTGCTGTGCTGTGCGGTAAGGTCCACCAGAGAGGCGGAGCTTTTTAGATCTACTGCAACTGAGAGAAACTGAGTAATGCCCCGGGCATTGGCATCGGCCAATACGGCACTGAGGCCACCTTCTCTATCTGTTAAATCCAGATGATCCAGGTGGCAATGAGAATCTACCAACATGATTTATAACGCGCCTGTTATTTAATTATTTAAAGCCGTAACCACTGGACCGCTGTGGCTCTATCACATGGTCAATGTGGGCTGATGGGACTGCACCATACCGGTCAGCACCTGTTCAATCTGTATCTTCAGATCGGCCTGCTCGTCGGTGAACTGCACACCAACACCCTCCCGCTTTGAACTGCCCGAACCACTATGGGTCACCCAAACCACTTTACCGGTCATGGGAATAGGCTCGCTGCTCAGGTAGATGGTCAACAGAAAGAAAATATCATCACCCAACTCATGACTTTTTTTGGTGGGGACAAACAGACCCCCGCCACTTACAAAAGACATGTAGTGCTCGTATAGCTCGGCCTCATCTTTAATCTCCAAGGCCAAAATACCGCCACTGCCACCGCCAAATCCTTTCTTGCCTGCCATAAGCAATACCTCTCCCTGCAAACTTCCTTATAAAACACAGCATCCTGACCAGAGCCTAGCACAGACTGCGCCGTTCGGCCTATCTAGGGGAACGGAATACCTTTAGCCAGTCCATAAATAAACCCTCCCACATCAACTGTGGATTGATATTGGACCCGGACAACGCCCAGCCCCGCGCCTTGCGCAGCTGATCACCAAACTCAAACAATGCAGGGTTGAGACTGTTTTGCATCTCTCCTGTAACCAGGCGGTGCAAGTAATGCATAAACCAGTCGAGCATCTGATCACTGTTAAGCTTTTGCACCTGCTGGGCTGCGCTCATTGGCGACAAGTCCCCAAGGCGAATATTGTCCACCAGCTGCTCAAACATGTGCCGCTGTTCGATGCTGTCACTCTGCATATATTCCAGTGCCAGCAGTGGCTTGCCCCCGGCTAACTCCAGAGACTGGTCAACCGCCTGCTGCTCTCCGGCAACCTCAACCAGCCATTGACGAGCAACCTGCAGATCCGGCACCGACAAATGATCAATCTGACAGCGACTGCGAATGGTTGCAGGCACCAGACTGGCTCTATGTGATACAAGAATTAACAGGGTTTTAGACTGGGGCTCCTCAAGGCTTTTGAGCAATGCATTGCAGGAACTTTCATTCATGGCTTCTGCCGGACTGATCAGGGCAACTTTCCAGCCCCCCTGCTGAGCGGTTTTACCCAGTCTGGCCGTCAAATTACGCACTGAGTCAATTAGAATACCCTTGCCCACATCTGCAGGCTCAAGAATTGAAAGATCTGGATGAGTACCTGCCATCAGCAACTTACAACCTTTACAGGAGCCGCATGCATACTTGCTCATTTCGGCATTGCATAACAGGCGCTGAGAAAATGCTGTGGCCAGCCGTTCAACACCTATGCCAGATGGGCCTGACAGCATAACCCCATGGGGCAACCTGCCCTGCTCAAGGCGCTGATTAAAGCGCTGCCACAATTGCTCCTGCCAGGGCAGAGGGAGGGCCAGAGCAATCTGGTCTGAGTCCAGATCCATTAACCTGATTCCTCGGAGGAAAACCAGAAGGCTTCAAGAGCGATATTTATATCACGCTGCACGTCGGCCAGAGGTTGCGACGCATCAATCACCACACAGCGATCGGGATTTTGCTCGGCAATCTTCAGATAGCCATTGCGTACCAGCTCAAAAAACTCAGTTTGCTCAAGCTCAAAGCGATCTGGCTCGCTGCGGTCGCTGGCCCGTTTCAAACCCAGTTCGACTGGAATATCAAGAATCAGTGTCAGATCAGGACGCAAGCTTCCCTGGACTATCATTTCAAGCTCGGCAATAAGGTCGTCACGCATATTGCGGCCAGCACCCTGGTAGGCGTATGTGGCATCGGTAAAGCGGTCGCAGAGTACCCAGGCGCCCTCTTCAAGGCTGGGTTCAATCACCTGATGGAGATGCTGGGCCCGACCGGCAAACATCAGTAATAATTCAGCGGTATCACAGACCAGTTCGTCTCTGGGGGACAACAGCAGATCACGGATCTGCTCAGCCAAAGGCGTACCGCCGGGCTCTCTGGTGGCAACAAAAGGTAATTTCTTGGCCTGCATCCAGTTTTGTATAAACTGGATATTGGTGGTCTTGCCTACCCCTTCCGTGCCTTCAATAGTAATAAATTTGCCGCGCATCTGGATCCTGCTTCTAGTCCGTTGGTGGTGCTGACTGGTAGTTTTGCACCCTGTTTTTAATCTGATACTGCTTAACAGCACGAAGATGTTCCTCAAGACTATCAGAGAAATAATGGCCACCATCCCCTCGCGCTACAAAGTATAGGCTAGAACCGCTCAGGGGATGAACGGCCGCATTAATGGCCGCAGCGCTTGGCATGGCAATAGGCGTCGGCGGCAGGCCTTTTATTCTGTAGGTATTGTAGGGGGTCCGCCGCTTTAAATCCGAACGGCGGATATTGCCCTGGTAACTATCCCCCATACCGTAAATCACTGTGGGATCTGTCTGCAGGCGCATACCCAAATTCAGGCGCCGCACAAAGACACCGGCAATGGCATCCCGCTCTTCCGCCAGCCCGGTCTCCTTTTCAATAATCGACGCCATAATCAATGCTTCGTAAGCAGAGTTGTAGGGCAGCCCAAACTCGCGCCCCTCCCAGGCATCATCGAGTACTGTTTTCATTTTGCTGTGGGCCTGACGCAGAATATCCACCACAGAATCTGTACCAGTATAAGTATAGGTATCCGGAAAAAACCAACCCTCGGGATGGTCCACATCAATATCTGCCGCAGACAATAACTGCGCCACAGTACTTTCGGTTACCTCTGAAAACTGGGGCTGGGTCGCCAGATGGCCAAGCCATTGCTTAAATGACCAACCTTCGGGAAAGGTGATTTGATAGCGAATAACCTCGCCGCGATTAAACTTGTCCAACAATGTGCGGGCGCTGTCCTCAGCGCTTATCCAATAGCTGCCTGCCTGAATCGAAGTGCGGTCAGTTAATTTTGCATAGGCCGACATGATTTTGGGGTGAGACAGAATCTCACGGGCAAAAAGCTGCCGGTTAATTTGCCCGAGATTACTGCCCCGGGGCACTGTCCAGATCAACTGCCCCTGTTTATCCAGGCTCTGCTGATGCAGGTCAACCGGGGCATCTAAATGGCTCTGCACCGAACTAAACAGCCACAGCGCGCCAATAACCAGCAGCACAGCAAATAGACCTGCAATACGAAAGATGGACCTAATCATTAAAAGCCAACATAGTTATCTCTGAGGCAAGATTGAAGCATTTTTGTCTCAGCACCGATAGCCAGATTCAGATTAAATTCGTGACTCGAGCCCCTGACAGCCAGGACCGGCAACAGACCCCTGATTGAATTGCAGATAAATATCTCTGTGCAATCATTCAGTTCCTCGTCACTTATGGTGCGACTCTCAACAGGGATTTCAAGCTCGGCAAAAATCTGCTCCAGCAGCAGCTTGCGCATCACCCCATTAACCCCGGCATCATCTAGGGATGGGGTCGCCCAACCAGTGACTGTATTGATAAAAATATTGGCCGAGACGGCTTCTATAAGATGATTGTCCGCGGTAAACATCAGACCATCGGCAAACTCTGAAGACTGCCACTCATTGCGCGCCAGCACCTGATCCAGTCGGTTTAAATGCTTGATCCCGGCGAGAGCCGGGTTAATTGGCAGCCTGTAGTCACAGTGCCACAGCCTGACGCCCTCGCTCTGCTGTGTTTTTATATCCTCAGGCATAGGCACGCAGAGACAGATTATCCTGGGTTTAACGGGCACCGGGCTCTGGTAGCCCCGCCCTCCTGTGCCCGCAGTGACCATTATCTTGATCACTGCGGTCTCCAGTCCACCTTTTAGCAGTGCTACTATAAAGGGTTCGAGACAGGCTTCCACTGAGCCAGCTTCCAGACTAATGCCAAGCTTGGGGGCATCTTGATAGAGCCGCTGTAGATGTTGCTGCAAAAGCGGCACCTGGGCAGAGTGCAGCGCCATAGACTCAAACAGGCCATGGCCATAGTTCAGCCCGCGATCCTGAGGCAGACTCTCCGCCTGTTCGCCAGCGCTGATCTCACCATTGATACTGGAATAAAATTTTGTCTGCTGCATAGAGGCCGTCTGTTCGTCGTCGCCCGTTTAAAGGCTGCATTATGTCAAACCTTTGCCACAAAAGTACCGCCCATAAAAAAACCGCCCCAAAAGGAGCGGTTTTGACCTGCCAGCTAGACTTAACCGTTGGCAGAAATATAGGTAATTGCATCCTGAACAGTAGCAATTTTTTCGGCTTCTTCATCAGGAATCTCTGCATCGAATTCCTCTTCCAGAGCCATAATCAACTCAACTGTATCCAGTGAGTCAGCACCCAGGTCTTCTACAAAAGAAGAAGTTACCTGTACCTCGTCTTCTTTTACACCAAGCTGCTCTGCAACCATTTTGATAACGCGCTCTTGAATATTGCTCATCGTGCTTCCGCTCCTATTGGGGATCTGATGTCTGTCTTGTTACCAAGCTCTGCGAGCTCAAATAACCTTAATCTGTGTTTTCGTGGCGCGCATTTTACCTTACAAATACTAAAATGCTAGTGCCCTATGAAAAAAACCCTGTTATGCCATAAAAATCAATTACTTAGGACATATACATACCGCCATTTACATGGATTGTTTCCCCGGTTATGTAGCCAGCGGCCTCAGAAACCAGAAAATTGACCACTGCAGCGATCTCATCCGGGTTACCCAAACGAGCCAAGGGAATCTGACTAAGCATAGCCTCTTTATTGGCCTCGGGAAGATCTTTAGTCATATCTGTGGCAATAAAACCGGGGGCCACTGCATTAACCGTAATACTTCTTGATCCCAATTCCTTGGCCAGAGCCCTGGAAAAGCCCTCCACACCAGCCTTGGTCGCTGAGTAGTTGCTCTGCCCACCATTGCCCATAGAGCCCACCACCGAGCTAATATTGATAATGCGGCCCCAGCGTGCCTTGGTCATTGGCCGCACACAGGCTTTAGCCAGTCGAAAGACTGCGGTGAGGTTGGTATCCACTACATCCATCCATTCATCTTCCTTCATGCGCATTAAAATATTATCTTTAGTGATACCGGCGTTATTGACCAATATGGTCGGCGCACCAAACTCTTCACCTATGGCTGTCAGCACATCATTGATAGAGTCGGCATCAGTCACATTCAGAACCATGCCCCGCCCAACAATATTGTTGTCGGCAAAGCGCTGGCTGATTTTCTCAGCACCGGCTTCTGTCGTCGCTGTACCTACCACAACAATCCCCTCAGCACCCAGGTTGTCGGCAATGGCTGCGCCTATACCGCGGCTTGCGCCAGTTACCAAAGCTACCTTTTGTTCTGCAGTCATTCTGTACTCCTTAAATTATTTTTAAACTGAGGTTAATGCGTTGTCCAGACTGGCCACGTCATCGGTGGACAATGAGGTTAAATCCCTATCAATGCGCTTGGTTAGACCATTGAGTACCCTGCCAGGGCCACATTCAACAAACAGGTTTGCACCGCGCTGCTTTAGCCCGGTAATGCAGTCAACCCACATCACTGGCTTGTAAATCTGCTCCAACATCAATGCCTGAATAGACGCTGGGTCAGTCTCCGTCATCCCGTTAACATTGTGTATCACCGGAATCTGCGGAGAATTAAACTGGGTACCCTCAACCAGCTCAGCGAGCCGATCTGCCGCCGGCTTCATTAAAGAGGTATGGAATGGTGCACTAACAGGCAGCGCCATAGCGCGCTTGGCACCGGCTTGCTTGCAGATATCAATGGCGCGATCCACCGCAGCAGCGGACCCAGCAATAACCACCTGCCCGGGCGCATTGTAGTTAACAGCATCTACCACCTCATCCTCTCGAGCCGACTCACAGGCATCAATAATAATTTGATCATCCAGACCCAGAATAGCCGCCATAGCGCCTACTCCGACAGGCACAGCCTCTTGCATATAGGCGCCCCGCGCCCGGACAATTTTTACTGCATCGACAAAATCAACCACACCGGCGCAAACCAGAGCCGACCATTCTCCAAGGCTGTGCCCAGCCATCTGGGCTGGCATTGGCCCGGCTTTATCATTCCACAGACGCCAGATGGCAACACTGCTGGTGAGTAACATTGGCTGGGTGCGCTCGGTGAGGTTGATATCCTCTTGCTCACCCTGCTGAATCATGGTCCACAGATCATAGCCCAGTGCCTCAGACGCCTCACCGAAAGTTGATTCGACAAGGGGGTTGGCCGCCGCCAATTCTGACAACATGCCAATCCTCTGGGATCCCTGTCCGGGAAATACAAATGCCAGGTTACTCTTTTCCATAGGTCCTCTATATTAATGTTGCTGATATTTAGCCTGAAGTATAGGTGACAAAACCTCAGGAAGATTGCGTTTAGCTGCTTCTATAGCCACATCCAGGGCATAGCCAAAGGCCTGCTCGTCAGCGCCACCATGACTTTTCACCACGACTCGCGTTAAACCCAGCAAATAAGCGCCGTTGTAAACCGCAGGATCCAGCCTGCACCGCAGATCTCTAAAGGTGCCCGCCATAAACAATGACAGCAACCGACTCAGCCAACTGCTGCCCATTGACTCGCGGATCATGTCGCCTATCATTCTGGCCACCCCTTCACTGGATTTAAGAGCCACATTGCCAGTGAATCCATCACAGACCACAACATCCGCAAGCCCCTTAAAGATACCGTCACCCTCAACAAACCCGGCATAGTTAATCAGCGGTTCATGGCTGAGCAGCTCTGCGGTTGTCTTGATCACCTCGCTGCCCTTGCTGACTTCCTCGCCAACATTGAGCAACCGCACCTGGGGTGACGCCAGCCCATCCAGTGCCTGTGCAGTCAATGACCCAAGCAGTGCGAATTCCACTAACTGTTGCGCCGAGCAGTCAAGATTGGCACCTAGATCAAGAATATATGAATGCCCCTGACTGGTGGGCAATGTTGCACAAATAGCCGGCCTAGCAATACCTGGCAGGGTTTTTAGCTCAAGCATTCCCAGAGCCATCAATATGCCAGTATTGCCACTGCTAATACAGGCGCTGGCACGGTCATCAGCCACAGCTCTGAGGGCCATACCCATAGAGGTATCACGTCTGCGCAGCAGCGCCACTGAGGGCTGGTCGGTGCCGGCTACAAAATTCGGGGAATGGCAGACATCAATTCTGGATAAAAGGGACTGATCATTGCAGAGACTGAGTTCATCCTGCAGGCATTGCTGGTCACCAAACAACAGCGCAGAGACTGTGGGGTGTTTGTGAAGCGATTTGACTAGCGCGGCCACTACGGTGCGGGGACCTGAATCCCCACCCATAGCGTCAACGGCAATTCTGATAGAATTTGCCAAGAAAATCTTTCAGTTAGTCGGCGTTGGTCTCAATGACTTTGCGGCCACGGTAAAAGCCATCCGCAGTCACATTGTGACGCAGGTGCTTCTCGCCGCTAACAGCATCAACAGAAACAGTTGCTGCGGTCAGTGCATCATGTGAACGGCGCATGCCACGTTTAGATCGGGTTTTACGACTCTTTTGAACAGCCATAGATTACTCCTATGTAAAAATATTCAGCAGTTGTATTACTTCTTCAACTGCAGCAAAACGTTAAATGGATTGTCGGGGACAATCTCATCACCAACAGCTTCGACCTCTTCTAAAAAGGTATCGCCAGTACATTCACCAACAACGTGGTAATTGACTAGCGGCAAAGCCAATAAAATCTCGTCCTCAAGCAACTCATTGAGGTTTGCCATTTTGTCCAGCACAAGCCAGGGCTCATAGTTTGCCGCGACACGGTTAATATGGTCCTCCGACCAGATCACCTGAACCGCAAACTCCGCCGTTAACTCCACCACCAGTGGATCCAGACAGCGCTGACAAATTGTCTCTACAGATACCCTGGCGTCGCCGTTAACAATCTTGGCTCTGGACTCATCGAGCCCAAACTGCACCTTAGCTTCTAACGGACCGCAAACCGAATTCACTGAGGATTCCAACCTTGGCAGATCTCCAACATTTACGGTGCCTTCAAGGACATTACCCTGAAGTGCCAGTTTGCGCGGATCTATATGAGTTGGCAGCGGCATAATTACGGTGGTACCCAGTTAGGCGCGCATCATAGGGTCAAGACCATGATCTGTCAAAGAAAATTGCGTAAAATACAGGGCTTGAGGCCTTATTACACCAGCCAGACTAGGCTATTGTCGGCCCTGAAATAATTATCCAACCGGACAGCACCACAGAAGCGCTAAAACCAACCCCAAGTTAACGTATAATCAGTCCTATGCAGCCAATAATACTCGCCTCTTCCTCTCCCTATAAAAAAATGCTTCTGCAGCGCCTGGGCATAGAATTCACCTGCGCAGCGCCGGATATCGATGAAAGCCCATTACCGGGAGAAACTGCAATCGCCATGGCCCAGCGGCTGGCGGAAGAAAAGGCACAACGAATTGCCTGGGACTATCCTCAGGCGATTGTGATAGGAGCAGATCAGGTCGAGGAACTCGATGGAGCAATCCTGGGTAAGCCCGGCAATCATCAACGAGCTGTGGCTCAGCTCAGCGCCCAGTCTGGCCGCACTGTTTTATTTCACTGTGGTATCAGTGTTGCTCAAATCAATCAGGGAAAACTGACTCAGCAATCCAGGGTCAACAGCGCAGAGGTCTGCTTTAGAACTCTGAGCGCACAGCAGATAGAAGATTACCTTATTGCAGACCAGCCGTACGACTGCGCGGGCAGCTTTAAAGCAGAAGCTCTGGGGATCAGCCTGTTTGCCGCCGTCAATAGCAATGACCCCAGTTCTCTGGTAGGTCTGCCACTGATTGATCTCTGTTCTATACTCGGCGAATGGGATATCAAGATACCCTGAGCTGTGGATTACAGCAGGTTAATTATCTCTGCAAAATGGTCGATACAGGCGATTGGCTGGTAGCGCTGTAATCGGTTGGCATGATGGGCACCATAGGACACCCCGAGCCTTGGCATGGCAGCATTGACCGCCATTTCCATATCAAACTCGGTATCGCCAACCATCAGTGCTTGCTGTGGCTGCAAATTAAACTCCTGTAATAGCTGCTCCAGCATCAAGGGTTGAGGTTTGGAAGCAGTCTCATCCGCGCAGCGTGAACCATGAAACAGTTCAGCCAACCCGGTAGCCCCCAGCACCCTATCCAAACCGGCCCGGCTCTTACCAGTGGCTACCGCCAGCAGATAGTCCTGATCCCTCAGCTGCTGCAAGGTATCCAGTACATTGGGAAAGAAATCACAGGGGTTGCTGTCCTGGCTGCGATAATGGGCTGAGTAGCTAAGGGAAAATTCCTCAACCAAAGCCTCCTCAGCATCGGGGAATAACTGCCCAATCGCTTCCCGCAGCCCAAGACCAATAATATCCTTGGCCTGATCAAATGTCGGTGCTAGCATTTGATGATCTGCCGATGCTAGCTGAATACAGCTGACAATCCGCGACACAGAATCAGACAGAGTGCCGTCCCAGTCAAAAACAATTAGTTTGGTAGAGCCTTTAGCCACTGTAGAGCCTTTGTCCGTCATTCCATTACAACAACTTGCCCAGCACTGAATCCAGATCCTTTGGCAATGGCGCCTCGATCTCTACCCAGTCACCTGAAAGCGGATGTCTAAACCGCAAATTGCTGGCGTGCAGAAACAGACGCTTTAAACCAGAGTCTTTAAGGCTCTCATTAAACGGACCCTCACCATACTTGGGGTCACCAGCTATGGGTTGACCAGAAAACTGACAGTGCACCCTGATCTGGTGGGTACGCCCTGTCTCCAGCTTAATATCCAGCAGGGTTGCCTGTTTAAACCGCTGGGCAATCTTAAAATGGGTGACCGAGGGCTTACCGTCGGCATCAACCCTGACAACCCGCTCACCACCAGACAATGTATTCTTACGCAGTGGCGCATTAATAGTTGCCTTGCCCTTGGGCCACTGACCTTTAACCAGAGCTTTATAGCGTTTTTCTACTTGATTGCGCTGCATGGCTTGCTGTAGTGCCAGCAGCACCGAGCGCTTCTTAGCCAGCATCAGACAACCACTGGTCTCTCGATCAAGGCGATGCACAAGCTCCAGGAAACGCTGCTCAGGCCGCTCTGTTCGCAGCGCCTCAATAGCCCCCAGGCTAATACCACTGCCGCCATGGACAGCCAGGCCACTAGGTTTATTTATCACCAGCAGTCCATCGTCTTCAAACAGGATATTCTCTGCCAGATAGCGCTTTAACTGCTGACCAGGCTCTGGCACTGCACCCTTCTGCGCCGTGCGAATGGGCGCAATACGTAACATGTCGCCGTCTTTCACTCTGGTATCTGGCTTCACTCGACCCTTATTAATACGTACCTCGCCTTTGCGCAGCAGATTATAAATCCGCGACTTCGGTACACCTTTAAGATGACGGATAAGAAAGTTGTCTAGGCGCTGGCCATCGTGCTCCGGCCCAATTTCAACGAAGGTAACTTTACTAAAATTTGGTTTTGACTCTGAATCAGACAAGATAGGACAACTGTTGGCTAGTGAAAACGGCGCCATTGTAACCACCACAGCTAGATTCACCCAACTTATTTGTCGCTTTCAATTGTAGCCAATGGCATTTATTGTTATATTGCGACCCGCGAAGTCCCTCGGTTTGGCCAACAACAAAAAAGTTGCACCCAAGGTTGAACTGCTCCCAAGATTGAATCCGGGATAAGAATAGATGGTTAGCTGCTCCATAAAAGAAGCGGTTAACCGACAACAGCTGAGTGAGCTCAGCCAGTGAAAGACAGGTTTAGAAACAGGTTCTAGAGCCATCACTGCACCAGGTTCGACTGCAACATTTTGTTAAACAGTCCTTTAAGCTGGTCAGAAATCAGTGATCGCCCAATAGCAAAACGAAAGATTTTATTAATACTGTTTATTAATGTTACAAGATTTGTCCACTACCAGCATTGCTGGGTCAAATAGAGGTAACCAACACCCGTAAACAGTATTTAATTACATCGCTGCCGATGTAGCCAACATTCCTCAAACCCCAGCAATTAAGGGCCCTGAGGAGGTTGAGTCGCATTTATATATATTTTTGGTAGCCACAGAAAGATGTAACTCCCTTCGTTTTAAGACCCCCTTACCTCGCCTTATTTCACTACTGCTCACTCTAAATTACGAGTAAAGGTGAACTATGAAACGCATGTTAATTAACGCCTCGCACACAGAAGAAATGCGAGTTGCAATGGTCGACGGCCAACGGCTGTACGATCTGGACATTGAAAACAGAACCAGAGAACAAAAAAAATCCAATATCTACAAAGGTAAAATCACCAGAGTAGAACCCAGCCTGGAAGCCGCATTTGTCGACTACGGAGCTGAGCGCCATGGCTTTCTGCCATTAAAAGAAATTTCCCGAGAGTACTTTAAAAAGAACTCATCCGACGGTGGTCGGGTGCGCATTCAAGATGCCATCAAAGAAGGCCAGGAAGTTCTGGTACAGGTGGAAAAAGAAGAGCGTGGCTCCAAAGGTGCTGCACTGACAACCTTTATGAGCCTGGCTGGTCGCTATCTGGTACTTATGCCCAACAACCCTCGCGCCGGGGGAATCTCCCGTCGAATTGAAGGAGATGAGCGCGCTGATCTGCGTGAAGCTATGCGCGGCTTAACCATCCCTGAAGGCATGGGTGCCATTGTCAGAACCGCGGGCATAGGTCGTGCCACAGAAGAACTGCAATGGGATCTGGACTACCTTCTGCAGCTGTGGACCACGATCACAGATGAAGCAAACGGTTCCAAAGCACCTCACTTTCTGTTCCAGGAGAGCAATGTTATTGTTCGCGCCATTCGCGACTACCTGCGCCAGGATGTTGGTGAAGTTATCGTCGATAGCGAAGAAGCCTATGCGCTGGCCGCGGCCTTTATTGGTACGGTAATGCCTGACTTCACCAGCAAGGTGAAGTTTTATCAGGACGAAATACCATTATTTAATCGCTACCAGATTGAAAACCAGATCGAGACGGCATTCTGCCGGGAAGTATCACTGCCTTCTGGCGGCTCAATTGTTATTGATGTCACCGAGGCAATGGTCTCCATTGATATCAACTCCGCCCGGGCAACCAAAGGCGGCGATATTGAAGAGACCGCATTTAATACCAACAAAGAGGCGGCAGAGGAAATTGCACGACAGCTGCGCCTGCGCGATGTCGGTGGTCTGATTGTTATCGACTTTATCGATATGCTTAACAGCAAGCACCAAAAAGAAGTTGAGAACAAAATGCGCGATGCCCTAGTAGTTGACCGTGCCAGAGTTCAGGTTGGGCGTATTTCACGCTTTGGCCTGCTGGAAATGTCTCGACAGCGCCTGCGCCCTTCCCTTGAAGAAACCATGTCCAAAATATGTCCGCGCTGTAAAGGTCAGGGCACGATTCGCGGTACCAGATCACTGGCGCTGTCTATTTTGCGTCTGGTAGAGGAAGAAGCACAGAAAGAATTCAGCCGTGAAATTCGTGCCATTGTGCCTGTGCCCGTGGCAACCTTTCTGCTCAATGAAAAACGCAAGGAAATCTCGGATATTGAAGCGCGCAACAAAATCCAGGTCACAGTGTTGCCCAACACAGAAATGGAAACACCGCACTTTGAAGTGGTGCGGATCCGCACCCAGGATGAAGATAGCTCTGACTTTAGCTACAAAATGGCCCATGAACTGAGCAAACCGGAAATTGAAGTGGTGGCTGAGTCTGGAGACAGTGTAAAAGCACTTGCTGAGCCAGCGGTAAAAACTATTGTTCCCTCTACTCCAGCGCCCACCATTACCCCGGCCGTCGAGGAAACCCCAAAGACACCTGGTCTGGTAAAACGCCTGTGGGACAGCATGTTTGGTGAAACCCCGGCCAAAGAGGAAGAAGAGAAACCCAAAGCGAGAAGCCGCAACAATCGCAATCGTGGCGGACAAAATAATCGCGGCCGCAATAACCGCCGCTCTAACAATCGCAACAATGACAATCGTGGCAACGACAATCGCAACAGCGATAATCCGAAGAACGATCAGTCTAGCGGCAAGCAGGCCGAAGGTCGAAATAACAATAACGGCAACAGCAACCGAAACAAAAATAATGACTCTCGCAACAATGAGTCTCGCAATAATGATTCTCGCCGCAACAACCGTCGCGATCAAAACAAAAAGGTCGACAACGCCACTCAGGATGCCAAACCAGTTGAGAACAATGCAGAGGCCAAAACCGCTCAGGGCGATCAACTAAAACGTCGTCCAGACGATAAGCGCAGAGGTCCCCGCCGCCGCCGTCAGCGTCAGGATGTGCCTCAGGAAATGCTTAACAACACTGCAGGCCCAGCAGATAGCGTTGATACCGCAGCACCAGTAGCCGAAGCTCCGATAGCCAGCCCAGCTGCAGAGGAAGCTGCTGAAAAGTCAGCAGCAAAACCAAAGCGCAAAGCAGCGGCAAAGCCAAAGGCGGCAAAGAAGGATGCACCTACACCAGAGAATGATTCAACCTCTGCAGTCAGTGCAGTTCCGGCTGAAAAAGCAAGCGCAGAAGCAGCTGCCTCCGCTGACGCACCCCAAGTCGACAAGGCAATGGCCGAGCCAAAAGCTAAAGCAAAGGCCAAAGCTAAACCAAAAGTCAAAGCAAAACCCAAGGCCAGGCCAGCGGCTGAGGAACCGTCAGAGGCAGAACCAGCTGTTCGAGCCAGCAACGACCCCAGACATAAGCCCAAGCCGGTCAGCAAAGTAGAGATCAGCACCGAGCGCCCTGTCGCGGCCACAACCAGCCAAGCTGAAACAGCTGCGCCAGCACCAAAAGCTGCGGCAAAATCTGCGGCAAAAGCGGCCGCACCAAGAGCCTCAAATGATCCCCGCAAGAAAAGAATTGTGGAGAAATTACAGCCTAAAGCCAGTCCAGAAGCTCCTGCAGCAAAGGAATCTGCTGAAAACCCGCCAAAGGAGTAATTGTTACTTGTCAGTGCAAAAAGGCGCTGTATAATCAGCGCCTTTATTGTCAGGGTCTCAGCAGGATCGATCCCGACCAAACAGTATCAGGTGGGATGGCAGAGCGGTTGAATGCACCAGTCTTGAAAACTGGCATACGTTAATAGCGTATCTAGGGTTCGAATCCCTATCCCACCGCCATACATATTAAT